>PDWI01000439.1_pt1 | contig 67157 bp, 60 predicted proteins | sample 1430891 | NCBI WGS metagenome assembly PDWI01 (sample SAMN01162508, study PRJNA174530) | Oral metagenome, whole genome shotgun sequencing project. | biome: Marine environment; feature: Marine mammal; material: Swab sample of the gingival sulcus; isolation source: swab sample of gingival sulcus...
CAATTCTTTGTGGAAGTACCTGCTTCCGGCAAATTGGAAATCATCAACCTTGCGGGACAAAAAGTGCAAGAATTTGCCTTAAAAGCCGGCAAAAATGAAATCCGTATGAACCAATCGGGCATGTACTTCATCTATTTGACAGGTAAAGATTACCGCACGGTAAAAAAACTGATTGTGAAATAAGCATGAAACAGACATGAAATAAACACTTTTTTTAATTTGATCATTGTTAAGCAGAGACGCAATTTGTTGTGTCTCTGCTTTTTTGTGCGTTTTTTTTGCATAAAAAACAGTCTTTGGTATAATAATTGCGGGGAATAAAACGTTCCCCTTAGGGTTCGCTTTGTTCTCTTAAAATCTACCTGCCATGATAAAAAATTATTTACGTTCATTTCTATTTTCTTTACTTTTTTTATGCCTGAGTTTTGGAGTTTATTCCCAATCCGTAGGCGATATGTTTAAAGAGGGATCCTTGTACTTCAAGATTACCGGTTTGACTCCTTACGAAGTTGAAATTTGCTCGCAGAATACGATGGAACCTTACTGGGAAGTCGGAGAAGCTCCGAGCGGCGATATAAACATTCCCGAAAGCATACACTACAACGGACAAGATTATGCCGTTACTTCCATCGGAAGGCGTGCTTTCTTTCAATGTAACGAAATTTTGACCGTACATATACCGAAGTCGATTGTGAGAATCAAAGCCGATGCGCTGGTGTGGTGTACGGGATTAACCGAAATCACAGTCGATACCGACAATACAAAATTTACCTCCATAGACGGTGTTTTGTTTAACAAGTCAGTTAGTCGATTGCTTACTTATCCCGGCGGTAAAGCCGCCTTCAATTACAGCATTCCGGAAACGGTCAAAACCGTAGCACCCTATTCTTTTTATCACTGTAATACTTTGAAAACCGTACATATTCCCGATTCTGTTACCGGTATTGAAGGGGCGGCTTTCCCCTCGTGCAACGGTTTGAAAAAAATCACTGTATCGGCGGATAACAAGAACTATTACGCCTCACCGACGGGCGTATTGTTTGACAAACAAAAAAAGAAATTGATTCGATTCCCTGCGGATTTGAATCAAGCCATGTATTCGATACCCAATACCGTTACAAGCATAGCCCCTTATGCGTTTTTCACCTGTGAGCATCTCAAAGAAATTGTAATTCCCAATACGGTGAAACATATTGGCGAAGGAGCCTTTGCGCAATGTTCCGGTTTGGAACATGTGAACATTCCGGAGAGTGTCAATAATATAGAGTTGAGTATTTTTACTTCATGCAAAAAATTGATCGCCATAGAAGTGCACGGAAATAACAAGGCATATACAGATATTGACGGCGTATTGTTTAACAAAGACAAAACTCGCCTGATTAAGTATCCGCAAGGTAAGCCGGAGGCTAAATATGTCGTTCCGAATACGGTTTTAAAAATCGGAGGCTATTCTTTTTCCGATTGTGACCATTTGACCCGCGTGGAATTACCGGATTCGCTGACTCATATCGGAGAATATGCTTTTGAATTGTGCAGTAACATTACGAGTTTTGAACTTCCGGATTCACTCACCAATATAGGAAAAGGAGCTTTTTATTACTGCAATAAATTGAAAACGATAAACATCCCGGACAGTGTTACAAATATCAAAGAATATACCTTTAAACTTTGTCAAAGTTTGCAGTTTATAGCCATTCCCGCTGCCGTTACAAACATCGGAGATGCCGCTTTCGCTGCTTGCACGGATTTAAAAACCATTGTGTCTTACATAGATACCGTAGATCTTGTATCTATGGGAATCACCGTATTCAAAGATGTCGATAAAGAGAATTGCACCTTGTACGTGCCTGCAGGAAAATATAATGAATATGCTGTTGCCGAACAATGGAAAGAGTTTCTTGATATTCAAGAAATGGGCGCCCAATTTGACTTGACAAACCCGAAAATTTGTAAGGGACAAAATGCGGTATTTCGGATAACAGGAGCAAAAAATGCGATAGTTACCTACGCAATAAATTCCGGTGCAGACGAAACGCTTACTTTGAATGACCAAGGAGAAGGAAGTGTTATCGTCAATGCTCCGGCATCGGATCCTACCGTAGTCTTGAAAAAAATAAATATTCCGGAGATCAGTGCAGAAATTCCGCTGGACACTTCTGCAACCATAGAAGTACAAATTGTTCCCGATGCAGGAACGGACGGCGCATTGACCATTTGTCAAGGAGAAACATTAACGGAGCAGGATCTCTTTAATGCTTTGGGCGGCAGCCCGGATGTCGGAGGGGTTTGGATTCCGACTCCTGCCGGAGCTGGCATTTATACCTATGCCGTGGAAAGTGTTTGTAACGGAGACACGGTAAAAGCTCAAGTTACTGTTACGGAACAAGGTCCTCCGAATGCGGGAACAAATGCTGTCCTTCGTCTGCTCAAAGGCAAAGTATTAACCGAGGCAATGCTCTTCGAAGCACTTGGTGGCACCCCGGATGCCGGAGGAGTCTGGACACCGGCGCCCGCCGGAGAAGGCTTTTATACTTATACGGTTGCGGCAACTTCCCCTTGCAGCGGTGAGGCGACAGCTGTCTGTGAAGTTATTATCATTGATTCTAAATCAGAGCAAAGGATTGATTGGTTGCAAAAACCGGAGCCGGATTGCGGAGAAAATGTAAATATTATACTAAATGCAGTGGCAAGCAGCGGCTTAGAAGTGAATTATACATCATCAGATCCCGATGTGGCAAGCATAAACGGAAATGTATTGACTTGGCATAAGTCCGGAACGGTAAAGATCACTGCGAGTCAAGCCGGGAATGACATTTATGCACCGGCAGTTCCCGTAACGAAAAGAGTGAGCAGCAAACTTGACGGTTTTGTCCGGCAAAAATGGGATGATGTATTGGTGTTTAACAACAAAGACGGGAAGTACAGTCGGTGGCAATGGTATAAAGACGGTGAAAAAATAAGTGGCGCAACCAAGCAATATTTAGACGGCAAAGGCGAATCTTTAAAGGGAGTGTATTTTTTGCAAGTTGTTGATAATAATAACGATACATTATATACTTGCCCTCTGAAAATCCCTTCCGGAGAGATTAGCCGGCTGCAAGTTTTGCCTAACCCGATAGGCAAAGGGGAGAAATTTCAAGTAAAAGTCGGTTATGCTCCCGAAAAATTATCCGGAGCTCGCTTTTATCTTTTGTCTCTAAACGGAAAAGTAGTCAAACAAATGCAAATTCGTCATTCGAGTGTGGAAGTATATGCTCCGGAGTATCCGGGAGCGTATATTTTACGGCTTGTAATGACAGACGGTGAAGAGACAAGCGTACACATTATTGTAAAATAAAACAGGCAAAAAAACATGAGAAAAAATCTTTTATTACTGTTGTTCATCGGGTTTAATCACTTTCTTTTTTCGCAAGAATTACTTTTTCATCTTGGCAGTGGTTTTGCCGGACACATATATCGGTCGGATTTTGTTAAAAACAATACCCTTTTCGGAGGAGATGTCGGAGTTTCTTATACGCATTATTTTTTGGATAATTTGGGTCTGAATGCCGGTCTCGAATTGGGTTTGTATCGCAATAAATTAAAATTGGAGAATGAGTATAGTTATGTTGGCGACAGAACCGATGACACCGATGAGAATTTTGAATATCGCCTCACTACAAAAGGATATGTGCTGCGTAATCATTCTACGGCACTTGTTGTCCCCCTGCTTTTGCAATACCGAGCCGGGAAAAAGCGAAATATTTATGTAAACGGAGGAGTGAAATTTGTTATTCCTCAAAAATTAAAAGGAAATGCCGAGGCAAAGGAAATACATATAAGCGGATATTATCCCGATGAAAATTTACTTATAGATGATTTGCCTCAACATGGTTTCGGCTCAATTACGAATTGGAGCGGTGATGAAAAAATGAAACAAAGATTTACAGTAACCGTAAGCCTTGAAACCGGCATGTATTTCCATATAAAGAGAGCTTCCGGCTTTTATGCCGGTTTGTATGTTGATTACGGGCTGACGGATATGTTTAAAAATACCGATGCCGAAAAGACCGGGAAAGAGACTTTTATAGAATATTCACCCGCAGGAATAGATAAGTCAAAATGCAACGGAATGCAGGGCTTAGGAATAGAAAAGGCAAACCTGTTGGCATTCGGGCTTCGGATAAAGTATGCTTTAAACTTGAATAGATTGTGATTCAGGTGTATCGATCTTTGGCTACAAATGTATCTTGCTTGTTTTTCAATCTTCTTTGTTAAAGAAAAGCTCCATAATTTTACTTTCGGACATTCCGGATAGCGGGTTATTCGGGTTGATAAATGTCCCGGAAAGTTCTTTTTTCTTTTCTTGCAAGGCAATTATTTTTTCTTCCACCGTGCCGGCACTGATGAATTTATAGACGGTTACTTTTTTGTCTTGCCCCATTCGGTGTGCTCGGCTGACCGCTTGCCGTTCTACGGCGGGATTCCACCATGGATCCAAGATAAACACGTAGCTTGCTTGGGTAAGATTCAAACCGGTACCTCCGGCTTTGATGGATATGAGGAAAACCTGGTTTTTGGGGTCTTTTTGAAATTGATCAATAATTTTGTCTCTTTCTTTGCTTGCTCCGGTGAGCTCGGAATACTTAATTTTATGTTCTTTCAGATAATCCGCCAATAGATGCAAGTGCTTTACAAAGGAAGAAAATATCAAGACTTTTGCGTCACCGGATATGAGACTTTCAAGCATGCGTATGACTTCGCAAAACTTTCCGGATTCCCCCTGATAATCAGCGTCAAACAATACCGGATGGTTGGAAATCAGTCGTAATTTAGTCAGCGCACTGAGCATAATCAGCGAGAGTTCATTTTTTTTGTCGCCAATTCCTAAGAATTGATTACGCATTTTTGATTTTTCTTTTTCGTAATATTTTTTTTGCTCAGGAGTATTTTCACAGAATACGGTTTGTTCGGTCAGCGGCGGAAGTTCTTTAAGAACTTGTTTTTTTGTTCGCCGAAGGATGAAGGGGGCAATCATGTTTTTCAGTTTCTCGGCTTGTTCCTCGGCTTGCATCTTTTCGATGGGGTTTATGAACATTTCTTTGAAAAATTTGCGTGTCCCCAACATGCCTTTATTTAAAAAGTTCATCTGCGACCAAAGGTCTGATAATGAGTTCTCTATAGGTGTTCCGGTGAGAGCCATGCGGTAATCGGATACGATATGAGTGATGGCTTTGTAGGTCTTTGATCCGGCATTTTTTATGGCTTGACTTTCGTCTAAAATCAGGTATAAAAATTCATAATTTTGCAATTGTTCGATGTCATTTCTTACGACCGTATATCCGGCAAGTATGATGTCATATCTTTTGAAGTGCGGCAAGTATCGTTCCCTGTTTAAACCTCTATATTCCAGCACTTTAAGATTTGGAGCAAATTTCTTTATTTCTTCTTTCCAATTGTGAATCAGCGAGACGGGCATGACAATCAAACTGGCTTTTTTGGGAGCTTCGGCAAAGTCAAACATGTTTTGCAAATTCATGGATGTTGCCGGGGAAGGGGCGGGGGGGAGCAACGGGGCTGTTTCATTGATTGTTTTTTGCAATAAAGTAATGGTTTGCAGGGTTTTACCCAATCCCATATCATCGGCAAGGCATCCGCCCATGTTATTTTTTTGCAATAAATACATCCATTGCAGACCATCTTTTTGGTAAGGGCGCAAGGTCGCCCGGATATTCTTCGGGGGGGCAACCTCATATTCTTTGTATTTGATCAGGTGCATAAAGTTTTCCTTCATTGCAAGGGGCAAGCCTTTGATGCCTGATGATTCTATGTGGCGAATATGTGTTTTGGAAAGCGTGAGGGTGTGTCCTTTTTTTTGCCCGAAAAGAAACAGATGGGTGTATTTCTCGAACCATTCGTCCGGGAGCAGGGCGATGCTGCCGTCCGGAAGTTCGTATTCCTTATTTTTTTCTAAAAGATGATTACGCAGCTTGATGAAGGGAATTTGAAATTCTCCGAATTGTACGGTGCCGTTTACATCAAACCAGTCTTTGTTTTCGCCCAGTGAGATTTGTGGAGATATATCTCCGGTAAAATATTGTTTGTCCGGAATATTCTGTATAAATTTGATATTCAGGATTTTAAACAAATTAGTTATTGCCGGAAGTGCTTTCAGTAGGGCTTCATTTTTATTGGTATCGGTATTGTTTTTTATTTTGAAGAAGCCGTCTTTTACATATTCCAGAGGAGAGTTTTCGAGAATTTCTTCGATGATTTTTTTCTCGATTTCCGGGGTACGCATGTATTTAATGAAGGAAAAGTTTTCTTTGTCAAATTCAAGATAATAATCCTTCCGTGCTGAAGCGGCATATTTTTTTTCTCCGTAGCGAAAATAAAGCATAATGACGTATTGACCCGTGAAGTCTTCGTTCAAAACGGCTTCGGTTTGCGGGTCAAAATGTTTTTCTTCCACTACAAATCCGGAGGCATTTACTTCAAAATTTTTGATGGCAGATTTGGCAAAAGATTCAAACCATTTCTTTTCGATGCTTTGGGGGATAAAGATATTTTTTTTGGAGAAAAAGGGCAAAAGTTTCTTGGCATCAATGTCTTGAAAGTAATGTAATGAACTGTTAATCAATAAGTAAGCAGGTTTGTTGATAAGGATTAAGGCAGGAGTTTTGTAGAGTTGAATTTCGCGCCGGTTGTATTTTGCGGAGAGGTTGTAAAAGGTGCCGTTGTCGGTGCGGCGGATGTTGAAGATGATGTTTGCCGGGTCTTTGCGCAGGGTGATTTGGTCGGTGTCGTATATGGTTGTATAGGCTTCGTCTCGTACGTAAAGAGGGATATTACAGGTACGAATAATGTGGATAATTTGCTCTATTTTTTGTTCAATAAAGGGGCGTATGCGGGTGGCGATGTATTCCGAATTTGTATTTTTCAGAAAAGTGTTGATGTTTTTTTGTCGGCTGAATATTTTTAATATGTTAGACTCTGAGTATGAGGAGATTAAACGAGTAATCTCAATTTCATTTTTTGAGAATAAGGATTTGTTTTTGAGGACATCTTCGTAAATGATATGTTCTACAATGCGAAAAGCTCCGCTGCGCTCTTCTTCCACAAAACAGGCGGAGATGATATATCCGAAGATTGAATGCTTGCGTAGTGTGGTGATAAAAAACTTCATTTAGGGGCAATTTTGGTCTTTCCGGTCGGCATTCCAACATTTCCATTGCTCATCTTGATAAAGCGGCTTGGATTGCATTCGTCCCTCTTTGCTGTTTGTGTTCCATTGTATGATTTCTTTTTCGCCGGAGGTTTTATCGTAGAGCTTCAGATATTTATTGTAGTTCCCGTCTATGCTGTCTTTGCTTTCCAAATAATGCCCGTTTTTCATTCCTTGCATCAAATTTGTGTAGATTGCTCTTCCTTTCTCAGCATTACTTTGTCGGAGCATCATTTTTACGGCTTTGTTGTCAGCGGATTTTTTGTATATCAGCAGTGATTTTTCTCCGGATATTTTGGATTCATACCCGTCTATCATCAAGAAATCCTGATACAAAGTGTCCTGATTCACAAACATTTTTATCCAAATTGTATCATTTTTTAAAATATTGAATAAATTGACGGTATATATTTTTTCCTTTATCGACAATTCGCAAGACACGAGACGAGTTTCTTCATTTTGTTTTTCAAAAGACAGATTGAGGGCTGTATTGTAGAGTTCTTTTTGCAAGGCCAGCGAATCATTCAAAGCCGTTTGCCAAAAGGCGAGGGAACGGAGGGCATTGTTGTAGTGAGATGAATCGTCATTTTGTTTCTCAAAATAGGATAAATCAAGTGCAAGGGGCGTGAGAGCCAAGGCATTCTCGTTTGTCGGCGATTGATCATCTTTTTTGCAGGAGGATATAAAAAAAAAGCAGCTTGCCGGGAATAAAAAAAACAAGGTATAATAATAGGAAACGTGTTTCATTTTTAATACATGTAATTTGTTTATTATCAATTATTTATGTTCTAAAATTCCATTTTACCCCAAATCGAAACAAGCGGATATTGGAAGGATAATCCGTGATTTTTTCCGGAGTATAATCACTGATCATTCCGGAATTGAGGTGAGTAAATTTGAAGAACAGAAGGACATTCTTTTTTATTTTGGCATTGATAAAAAATGAAATATAGGGATAGTTGCCTACACGGTTAAGTACCGGAGGGTGGAAGAAATGTCCGGCGGCAGGGTCAAATCCGGGGGCATGGTAGAGGGTGGTATAATTCACTTGATACCCGACGTGCATGCGCAAAGCATTTTTGATGAGTTGAAATTTGAAATAAGAACTTTGACGCGCAGCAACCAAAGGAAGCCCCACTGCATCTTGATAATTGGATTTTTGTACGCAAACGGCATTGTCAATATTGAGTATGCGGAAACGAAAGTTTTTTTCTAAATAGGCAGCCAACACAAAAATATCCTCTTTGTATTGTATGGGTTTGACATGAATATCGTAGGCTGTATGCTTTTGCAGCAATGCTGCCGAGAGATTCAGCCTCAAAAAGTGTTCCGGGATTTTTAAGGACAAATGCGCTTCCAGTCTTTTTTCATTCTCAAAATCATTGTTCCAGATATAATGATTGGAGTAAAAAGAATGTATGAAATAGTCCGGTTTGTTTTCCGTAAATTTCAGTTGTAAAGAAATCTCGGACTGCGGCTTTTTTTTCCAAAAAGGAAGACTTGCCGATCCGAAAAGTCTGAAATTTCCGTTTCGGTATCCGCCGGCAAAGAAATCTCCGTAAAAATCCAGGCGTAAATTTCTCCACAAATTGATTGAGGTGTTCAGAGTAAATTTATTTTCAAAGAAATGACTTTTGTTGGTTCTGAAAATGTATTCCTTGAAGTTAAATATGTGAAAATATTTGGCTTGGTATCCGGCATTCAAAGAGATTTTTTTGAAACGAAACCCTTCGCCGGTAGCAAGATGAGCGCGATAGCTCCATGCACTGTAAGCTATTGAGTCATAGGACTTTGAATCAATAAAATTGTGGGTTTGGTAAAGGGTTTGTTTTTTTTGATCGTCATCTGTATATACGCGATATTTGCTGCTTCGGGAGAGGCTTTGAGTCAGCAAAAAAGTTGGGCGAAGATAGCGTACAAAAGTGTCAAGATAGGTTTTGTGCCTGAATTTACCAAATTTATAAATGTGGGTATAAACCAAATCTCGATTCATTAAATTTGTCTCCGACTCTTCCATATAGGGAGATTTTGCAATAACTTGATCATCCAAAGTATCGTTGTAAAATCCTCCGCTGTTTGCGGTTCTGACACGGTTAAAGATAAAGGCAAAATAGGCTTCGTGGCGACCTTTTTTGAGATTGGCGGTTGCCGATACGGAATTTAGTTTTGTGTGTTGAGAGATGTACTGCCCTTTAGAGCCGATAAAATCATATTTAACCCCGAAGTTAAAGTAAGGGTTAATGTTTTGTGTATGTAAAACACTGATAGTCTGCATATTCCGAATCTTTCGAGCGGTAGAATGCATCAAAGAGGTATAGGGACGACGAGTATTGTAGAAGTGTATATTTTCCGGTCGTTTGAGAAAAAGAGTATAGGGCAAATTGAACGAAAAATCTGAAGTGTAAGCATCCGGACGGTGAAAAAAAAGGTCTGAAATATTTGCTGAGGCAATATTGCCCAAATCGCTGTACGAGATGCTGTGTATCTCCGGAGAAAGCATACAGTCAAACCTGTCAAGCAAAGAGTCATTATAGCTTACATCAGACTTTTTTAAGCCTTCATCAAGTTTCCACACGCGCAAAATATTGCGCAAAGAATCTTTTTCGGGCTGAGCCCAAGCGGCAGCTCCGAGAAAAAGTAAAATCAACAAGAACGACAATCGTTTCACACAAGTTTTTTTTATTCGATTCGCAAAGGTATAAATTTTGTCCGAAATTTTGTCTCGAAAGCAAAAAATAGTCCCGGTGTAAGCGAAACATTTTTTGCCGTCTCTTAAACCGGAATACAAGAACCCGAATAAACAAAGTTTTATATTTTTCTTCTTATTCCTTAAAAAAAATACAAAAAAATCATACCTTTGCGCCCTTAAAAAAACTGCATGATAACAATAACATTTCCTGACGAAAGAACACAGACCTATCCCAAAGGCACTACTGCCATGGAAATTGCCGGAAGTATCAGTTCCTCACTCGCTAAGCAAGTGCTTGCAGCAGGTGTAAACGGACAAATTTACGATTTGCAACGACCCATTATGCAAGATGCTGATTTTCAGCTCTATAAATGGGAAGATCCACAAGGTAAATTTACCTTTTGGCATTCCTCGGCACATTTGATGGCGGAAGCCGTTGAAATTTTTTATCCCGGAGTAAAACTCTGGGTAGGTCCTCCCATAGAAAATGGATTTTATTACGATGTCGATCTCCCCGAAGGGAAAGTGATCAGCGATAAAGACTTGCCGAAAATCGAACAAAAAATGTTGGAATTGGCACGTCAAAAAAATACTTATCAGCGAACAGAAGTGCCTAAAAAAGATGCTTTGCAACACTATTCGGAAAAAGGAGACGAATATAAACTGGACCTGATAGAACGACTTGAAGACGGGACAATCAGTTTTTATAAACAAGGAAATTTTACCGATTTGTGTCGAGGACCTCACCTGCCGAACACCGGATATATCAAAGCCGTAAAACTTACAAGCATTGCCGGAGCCTATTGGAAAGGTGACGAAAAAAATAAACAACTCACTCGTATATACGGCATCACCTTTCCCAAGCAAAAAATGCTTGATGAATATTTGAAGATGCTGGAAGAAGCCAAAAAGCGAGACCATCGAAAATTGGGCAAAGAACTCGAATTATTCGCCTTCTCGCCGCGAGTAGGGCAGGGACTGCCCTTGTGGCTTCCTAACGGAGCCAAATTACGAGAACGTTTGGAAAACTTCTTAAAAAAAGTTCAATTGGAATACGGTTATCAACCCGTTATAACTCCTCACATCGGACAAAAAGAACTCTATGTAACATCCGGACATTACGCAAAATACGGAGCAGACTCCTTTCGTCCCATCAACACACCGGCGGAGGGCGAAGAATTTCTCCTCAAGCCCATGAACTGTCCTCACCATTGCGAAATATTTAAAACAAAACCGCATTCCTATAAAGACTTGCCTTTACGGTTTGCCGAATTCGGAACAGTGTACAGATATGAGCAAAGCGGAGAATTGCACGGATTGACTCGCGTACGCGGATTTACACAGGACGATGCTCATATTTTCTGCCGTCCCGACCAATTGAAAGAAGAGTTCATCAAAGTAATCGATATCGTTCTTTACATATTCAAAGTTCTTGACTTTAACAATTATACTGCACAGATATCACTGCAAGACAAAGAGGATAAAAGCAAATACATCGGCAGCGATGAAAATTGGGAAAAAGCTGAACAAGCCATCATAGAGGCTTGCCGGGAGAAAAATATGAATACAACCATCGAGTACGGAGAAGCTGCTTTTTACGGGCCCAAACTTGACTTTATGGTCAAAGATGCCCTTGGACGCAGTTGGCAACTCGGAACCATACAAGTGGACTACAACCTCCCCGAAAGATTTGAATTGGAATATATCGGCAGTGATAATCAAAAACATCGCCCGGTAATGATTCATCGCGCACCTTTCGGTTCTATGGAACGTTTTGTTGCCGTCTTGATTGAACACACCGGAGGCAAATTTCCCCTTTGGCTCACTTCTCAACAAGCCGTAATTCTCCCCATCAGCGATAAATTCAACGACTATGCCCATACCCTTAAAGAAAAATTGGAGCAAAAAGACATACGCGTAAGCATTGATGAAAGGAGCGAGAAAATTGGAAAAAAAATTAGAGACAACGAAGTGAAACGAGTCCCTTATATGTTAATTGTTGGCGAGAAAGAAGCTGATAATCAGACTGTTGCAGTAAGAAAACAAGGCAAAGGAGACTTAGGAACAATGACACCCGAAAAATTTTGTGAATTAATTTTGCAGGAAATTGAGCAAGAATTAAAATAAAATATTAATTTTGCAGCCTGATTTTTTTAACTCTTTAAAATTATTTGGAGGACAAGCATATCGCAAGGAAAAAACATTTTAAGCCGAAAGATGACTTAAAGTATAAGTTCGATACCGGCAAGTACATAAGAGCGCATACTGTTCGTTTGGTCGGAGATAATGTGGAAGGAGGAATCTTTTCGATTGATGAAGCTTTGAAGCTTGCTGACGAAATGGGATTGACCTTGGTGGAGATATCCCCGGGGGCAAAGCCGCCTGTTTGTAAGATAGTGGACTTTCAAAAATTTATCTTTGAGCAAAAGAAAAGAAAAAAAGAAATGAAGTCCAAGCAACAGAAGGTTGTTGTCAAAGAGATCAGATTCGGACCCAATATTGACGAACATGACTTCAATTTCAAATTGAATTATGCCAGAAAATTTTTGGAAGCCGGATCAAAAGTAAAGGTATTCGTATTCTTTAAGGGACGTACTATCGTCTATAAAGACCACGGAAAAATTAAGCTTTTGGAATTTGCCAAAGAATTGGAAGATTATGCAAAAGTTGAGAAGATGCCCGAACTGGAAGGAAAGAAAATGACCATGTTTTTGGCTCCCATTAAAAAGAAGAAATAAACAATAATATAAATAAATAAAACACAGAAAGTTATGCCTAAAATGAAAACCAAAGGCGGAGCAAAGAAAAGGTTCAAAATAACAGGAACCGGAAAAATTAAGCGAAAACACGCTTACAAAAGCCATATTTTGACAAAAAAAACAAAAAAGCGGAAACGCAATTTGGGCTATGCAGCCATAGTTCATAAAGCGGACGAGCGCAATGTCAAACAATTATTGGCTATGAAGTAAGAATATTTCGGTCTTAAATTCCGGTTCGGATAGTTATAAGAATCTTTGGACAAAGGTCGCTTCCGGCAAAAAACAAATTATTAATCCGAGTGTACGGCTTTTTTTAGAAGAGTTATCAGACAACCGCCGACATTCAAAAAAAACAAAAAATTATGCCACGTTCAACCAACAAAGTTGCATCAAGAGCAAGACGAAAGAAAGTATTAAAACAAACGAAAGGCTATTTCGGAAGACGTAAAAACGTTTGGACAGTAGCCAAAAATGCCCACGAGAAAGGCTTGCAATATGCCTATCGTGATCGAAGAACCAAAAAGCGAAATTTTAGAGCTTTGTGGATACAACGCATCAACGCCGGAGTTAGGCAGTATGACATGTCCTACTCTGAATTTATGGGAAAAATTCACAAAAAAGGTATCGACATCAATCGGAAGGTACTTGCCGATTTGGCCATGAATAACCCCGAAGCTTTCAAAGCCATCGTGGATGCAGTGAAATAAATAGTGAAATTTTTATTGTTTATGATAGGAAAAAGGCTTGTCGGTAACCGGCAAGTCTTTTCTGTTTTTCTTGCAAAAAAACATTTTAACGAAAAATACTCATGGATATTTCAAAAATCATCTTTCTTGCGGTCGGAATCATACTTGTATTTTTACTTGTAAAAGTTATCAATAAGGTCTTCAAGATGATTATTCTTCTGGGGCTTATAGCCCTTGCCGCTGTTTACGGATTTTTTTATTTTAATAAGATCAACAATATCAGCGACTTACATGAAAAATACTGTGCCAATATTTCCGATAGAAATGACTCGCTGACCTGCTTCTACATTGTAGCCCCTCTCGAAGAAGAATTGCACACGCAATATTCCGAAAATGCCCTAAAAGAAATGAGCAGTGAAAAATTTATGGTGGCACTTTCTCGCGCGGTAATTGCCCGGAGTAGTGAAATTTCTACCAATTTAAAGAAGAATAACGCTTACGAATTATTAACAAACTTCAAGAAAGAAGTTGGCGGATTGGATTCCTTGCTCCGGAAAGACAATCAATAAAATGCATAACAATTTAAGAGGTCATTTTTTTACCTTTTGAAAACACCCAATATTTTTTATATTTAAAAAAAATGAAAGGATGTGGCAAAAAAAAGTGCGTTTGACCTAAATAATTTCAGCAGTATTTGGTAGAATGAAAAAAAAAATATAATTTTGCAGCCTGAATTTTTAAAGATTTGTACAAGAACCAATAAAAATCAACAAAGTGAACACATTAAGTTATAAAACAATTTCCGCTAATAAGACAACGGTGGAGAAAAAGTGGCTTCTGGTAGATGCAGAAGGAGAAACCTTAGGTCGGCTAGCCTCTATCGTAGCAAAATTGCTGAGAGGAAAATACAAAACAAACTTCACTCCCCATGTAGATTGTGGAGATAATGTAGTGGTTATCAATGCCGATAAGATTGAATTGAAAGGCAAGAAGTGGACAGACAAACGCTACATTCGCCACACGGGATATCCCGGAGGTCAACGAATTGAAACAGCATCAGAATTGTTGCAGAAAAAGCCAATTGCTCTTGTTGAAAAAGCCGTGAAAGGGATGTTGCCAAAGAACAAGTTGGGCAGAGCAATTTATAAAAACCTCTATGTGTATGCAGGAGGCGAACATGAACAAAAAGCCCAAAAACCCGAAAAAATAGACATTCATACAATAAAATAATATGGAAAGAGTCAACACATTGGGCAGAAGAAAATCTGCCGTTGCCCGAATATATGTAACTGAAGGAACGGGTAACATTCTAATCAATAACAAAGTCAAATTTGACGATTATTTCACGGTTCCCGAGCTGAAATATAGTATCAGACGTCCTTTGGAACTGCTTGATGCCGGAACAAAATATGACATCAAGGCAAACCTTTCGGGTGGAGGAATCAAAGGGCAAGCCGAGGCTTTGCGTTTAGCGATAGCTCGTGCGATGGTAGAAATCAATCCGGAAGACAAACCCGTTTTGAAGAAAGAAGGTTATCTTACCCGTGATGCTCGAGTCGTTGAACGGAAAAAACCCGGGCAACCCAAAGCTCGTAAGAAATTTCAATTCAGTAAACGTTAATACTTTAATAAATATACTAGTCGTAAGTTTAGTATCTAAATTGGCAAGATCAATTCCCGGAATTGCTACTCGTCAATTGTATTGATTATCAGGAATGTAAACTTAATTAAGAAAAAATGAGTAAAATAGAATTTGATGATTTATTAAAAGCCGGAGTTCACTTCGGACATTTGAAAAGAAAGTGGAATCCCAAAATGGCTCCTTATATTTTTATGGAGAAAAACGGGATACACCTTATTGACTTGTACAAGACGTCAGCTAAACTTGAAGAAGCTACTGCAGCAATCAAACAAATTGCTAAATCCGGACGTCAAATCTTGTTTGTAGCCACGAAAAAACAAGCTAAAGAAATTCTCGTAGAGAAAATAAAGCCTACCGGCATGCCTTACATCGTAGAACGATGGTCCGGTGGAATGTTAACTAATTTTCGTACCATTCGCAAAGCAATCAAAAAAATGAATGCTATTGATGTGATGGAAAAGGATGGTACTTTCGATAAGATTTCCAAGAGAGAGCGCCTGCAAATTAGACGGGAACGTGCAAAATTGGAAAAAAACTTGGGTAGCATCATAGATATGAAGCGAGTTCCTTCAGCTTTGTTCGTAGTGGATGTGACCAAGGAACATATTGCCGTAGCCGAGGCTAAGAAATTAGGTATTCCAATTTTTGCAATGGTCGATACCAATTCTGATCCAAGCGTAGATTTCCCGATTCCATCTAATGATGATGCTGCAAAATCAATCTCTATCATTGTCGGAGCTATTGCAGACGCCGTTCAAGAGGGAATTGCTGAAAGAAGAGCCGCCACAAAAGAAGAAAGAGACAGTAACGAAAATCAAGAAGAGGGAAGTAAAACAAAGGCTCGAAAGTAAAAAAATAACCAAATAATATTAAGAAAAAGAAATGACTAAAATAAGCGCATCTGAGGTAGCAAAGCTCAGAAAAATGACGGGAGCCGGTATGGTGAACTGTAAAAATGCTCTTGCTGAAGCTAACGGGAACTTTGAAGAAGCTATTGATATTTTAAGGAAAAGAGGACAGAAAGTTGCTGGGAAGAGAGCGGACAGAGCCGTCTCCGAAGGAGCTGTGCTTGCCAAGAAAACTGCTGATGGAAAGAAAGCAGCTATCATTTCCTTGAATTGTGAAACTGACTTCGTTGCCAAAAATGAAGATTTCGTAAAATTGGCAGCTCAAATATTGGAAATAGCTTTGGATACAAATTCTGCCTCTGTTGAGGAGTTGTTGGAAAAGGAACTTCCCTCCGGTATGAAAATTTCTGATGAAATTATTAATCAGACGGGAGTAATCGGAGAAAAAATTGAGCTCGTTTACTTTGATAAGGTAGAAGGTGAGTCTGTAGCAGCTTATATTCATCCCGGAAACAGGTTGGCTTCAATCGCCTCTTTCGATAAAGCAATCAGTGATGATGCCGGTAAAGATGTTGTTATGCAAATTGCGGCAATGAATCCTGTTGCGATAGACAAAGAAGATGTTTCGCAAGAAGTAATCGATAAAGAAATCGAGATCAATAAAGAATTAGCTATTCAGGAAGGAAAACCTGCTGAAATGGCAGAAAAAATAGCACAAGGTCGGCTCAATAAATTTTTCAAAGAAAATACTTTGATGAATCAACAATGGGTTAAGGATAATAAAAAAACAATCCGCGAATTTCTTAAATCCGTTGATAATGACGTAAAAGTTACGGCCTTTAAACGATACGGAAATTAGTTGGTTTTTCATTTTTCTATTTTAAAAATTAAAAAAGAGTGTGTTTTCTTCAAAATATACTCTTTTTTTTATAAAAGATTGTGTCAATTAAAAATAAGTGTTATCTTTGCTTGAAAAATTTTTCATATTATGGAAGTAAGCCGGTATATACAGTCCTTACTCAGAGTAAGAGAAAGTGTGATTTTAGGAGGATTCGGAGCCTTTGTTTCAGAAGAAGTTTCTGCACAATTGAATCCGACAACCAAAGAAATCATCCCTCCGCATAAAGAGATTAAATTTGATGGAACCATGACCCGGGATTCCGGAGTTTTGGCCCAGTATATTGCAAAAAAAGAAAAAATTTCGAAGGAAGATGCCGAAGAAAAAATAAAACAATATACAGAAAAACTCAAAGAAAAACTTGACAGCAATCAAACGGTTGAATTGAAAGGACTGGGGCGGTTTACAAAAGGGAAAAAAGGGTATGAGTTTACTTTCATATCGGATGATAATCTTCTTCTTGAAGCCTACGGATTGGAAAAAGTGCACTATAAGTCTGAAATTCCGCAAAGCAATGTTCGAAAACCGCTAAAGAAAAAGAAGGAGAAGAAAACATCTCCTCGAAAAGCGAACCCCAAAGCTAATAAAACTGCACCTTCTCGCGCCGGAGCCAACTCTCCGAAGAATAAAGACCAATATGGAGCCCGAAAAAGTCGTTGGTGGCTTGGAATTGTGATTCCTGTATTGCTCATCGGAATTCTTTTGACAGCCATTTACTTTTTTAAACCGGAATATTGGAACTTAGGAAAAGCAAAAATTGCCGGTCTTTTGGGAGCAAAAGAAAAATATGAAATCATTGAACCAACAAATTCAGGGGAACAAAAAACTCCGGAAGAGGATGGTAATCAAACTTCGGAAGAATATGCAGAGCTTTCGAAGGACAGTTTGACTGCAAGCGAAACCGCTACTGCTGAAAATCTTGATCAAGCATCAGAATTGCAGGTGGACGAAAGTCTTGCAGAAAACTCCGAAACCAATGAAACTCCGCAACAAACCCAAGAGGTTCAACAAAATACTTCAGAAGTTAGTATGAGCGAAGACTTTTCTTCTGCCCAGAAAGGGCAGTTTTACATTGTGGTAGCCAGTGTCAAGTATAAAAAATCAGCAAAGTCCGAGAAACAACGATTTGAATCCTCCGGAATACCGGTAAGTATTGTTTTTGCTCCGGATATTAAACGCTATCGTATTTCTGCCGGTGTATTTTCAAGCTCCAAAGCTGCTCACGATAAATTGAGAGAATTGCAAGAAAAACACAACGAATTAGACGGCTGGGTGTGGGCGAAAAAATGATGACAGCCTTCTGATTTCGTTAATAAAAAATATACAAAATAATTAGTTTGATGAAAAGAGTATTACTCATCTTGTGTGTGCTGTATCAACAGTTTTCCTACGCACAACAAGTTACTGTTCAGGGGGATTTGAAAGATGTGATTGACGAAAAGCCGATACCCAATGCCCAAATCAAACTATACTTATACAACATCAAGTCGGAAAGTTCGAATTTATCTTTGATGCAAAACCCCAAGGAGGAGTGCTTGTATGCCGAAACCCGCTCAGACAGTAACGGTAAATTTTTCTTTCCCCTTCAAGATGGTGTGCTCGGAAAGTATCTTTCCCTTAAAATTATTGCTGAAAATTACGAAACGCAATATTATACCTCTTTGACAGAGCTTGCTCAAATCTTTGATCCTTTGTCCCTAACGCTTACTCCTACAAGGATTTCCGCAGAGCAAAGAAGGATTTTGGAACAGAAAAATTGGGATGAGAGAATGAACCAACTTGCTGCGAAAGCCGCCGATCTTCCCAATATCCTTGCCATTGAGAAAGATTGGGATGATGCCGAGAAAAATATAAATAAATCCGGAAAATCCTGTCAATTTGAAGTGCCGGAGTTGGTTTACGTAAAAAATCTGCATGACGGCTACAACGGTACCGGCAGTTCCTCCGGATACACCGGCTACATTAACTTTGACCTGTATGTGGGCGGTGTTGTTCAGGGAGAAATCGGAGGTCTTACCTCCAATATCGAGACCAAAAAAGCCCAAGCCGTTGCAGCTCGAACCTTTTCTTTGAACAGACATTTGAAGAATTTGCCCGTGAATATCGGACAAGCATACAAGTTAAGTGTCAGTCAATCAAGCAAAAAGGCTGGGACTTTGACTAGTAAACAAGTATTGCTCTACGGAGGAAAACCTATTGATGCCAAATATGCAGCTCGTTGCAACGGAGACTACACCCAGAATGCTGACGAAGGCACGTGGAACCCTCGTAAGACCTGCAAAACATCAGGCACACACCATCCTTACTTAGTCAGTGTGCCTTGTGCCGGACACAAAAATTGTTATGGCCTGGGTGAAAATCCATGTTGCAAAGTCAAAGTATCTACAACCGGAAAGGACGGATACATTTACGGACACGGTGTCGGTCTTTGCCAAAGGGGAATTATAAAGTTCGGAAATGAAAAAAAATGGACACACTGCAAAATGTTAACTCACTATTACACAGGAGTATGTATAACCAACGCTTCGGAATGTCCGGAAAATACGGATCCTACCCCCACTGAGAAACTGGATTGCAGCAAAGCTGTTTTATTAGAAGCCGGAAAGCCTTATGACGGGTTGTCATCTGCCGAATCTTCAGCCGTAACCACCTATGCTTGTAACAATTGGACTGAAACAGGTCCGGAACGTGTGCATCGTATTATACCCGACAAAAAAGGTACTTTGCGTGTAGAAATATCCAACTTTACCGGAGACCTTGACGTGTATATTTTGGGAAGTTGTAATCCCACAGATTGCTTAGGCGAAGTTTCCTCCTCCGGTGCCGTTTATCGTAACGCACAAGCAGGAAAAACTTATTACATCGTTGTAGATTCCGATAACGGCAGCGGCAGTTCTTATACACTTCTTGCCAACATAGAGTCTCCTTCCGCCATTTCGGAAATACCCCTATCACAAACCGAAATTACCATATATCCTAATCCGGCTACAAATAAGATACATCTTCAAACTCCCAAGGATATACAACTACACTACATTTCTGTATATGATCTGACCGGTCGTCTGTTGATGAAGGAAGAAGTTCCTTCCGATAACAAAATAGACATAAGTCAATTGCCCAAAGGAGTTTTCTTCCTGCATTCTACAGACTCGAAGAACCAAAATTACACAACCAAGCTTATCAAACAATAATCCCTATATTTCAGGGGATTAAGGTTCTTCTCTATTCCTTTACTGTACCTTCCATTTTTTATTACGGGAAAGAAATATTCTGTTCCGAATAATGAAAGTAGAATTTTAAACTACAACATTCCTACTTCATACAACGAAAACCGTATTTCAAACTACGAAATTCCTATTTCATACAACGAAAACCGTATTTCAAACTACGAAATTCCTATTTCATATAACAAAAATCGTACTTCAAACTACGAAATTCCTACTTTCATATAACGAAAATCGTACTTCGAACTACGAAATTCCTATTTTCATATAACGAAAATCGTACTTCAAACTACGAAATTCCTACTTTTATATAACGAAAATTGTACTTCAAACTACAAAATTCCTTCTTTCATATAACGAAAATCGTACTTCAAACTACGAAATTCCTACTTTTATATAACAAAAATCGTACTTTAAACTACGATATTCCTACTTTCTATAATAAAGATTATACTTTAATCTACAATATCTTATTTTTTGTAATAAAAATTAGATTTTTTTTTATTATTTTTTCTGCAGATATATTTTCAGATAAAAAAAAATTATAACTTTGCTTGTCTTTTTTACCGAAAAAAATAGAACTATGGAAAAAGTTACAGAAAGCAATCAAAATGAAATCATTTGTACGAATTGTGGGGCAAAATTAGTATTTGCTCCCGGTATGGATAGTTTGGCTTGTGAGTATTGCGGAGCAGAGAATGCGATCAAAATTGACGAGAAAAAACGCGAAGAAGCACTTCAAGAGATTGATTTTGAGGAATATCTAAAGAAAGAGCTTGAAGACGGGGGAGAAGGCGTGGAAGATGTTACCACGGTACGTTGTGATTCTTGTGGGGCAGAAACAACCTTTAATCCCAATGTAGTTTCCGATAAGTGTGAATTTTGTGACAGTCCCTTGGTCTCCAAAGAGGCGCATCATACTCGTGTGATAGTTCCCAAGGCTATGTTGCCTTTTAAAGTTTCAAAAAAAGAGGCTTTTGAGGCTTATCAATATTGGTTGAAAAAACTTTGGTTTGCTCCCAATAAATTGAAAAAAAACGCAAGACAAACCGAGGATTTGAACGGAATTTATACACCGTATTGGACGTATGACTCTGATACAACAACCAGATATACAGGACAGAGAGGAGATGACTATCAAACAACCGAAACCTATTATGAGGACGGAGAGACGCGTACAAGGACGGTTACCAAAACTCGTTGGACACGTGTAAGAGGTATTGTTTCTCGTTTTTTTGACGATGTTATGGTTCCTGCCAGTGACTCTTTACCTCGCAAGTATATTGACAGACTTGAGCCTTGGGATTTGGAGAATTTGGTCCCTTATGATACAAAATATTTGGCCGGCTTCAGATCCGAAATTTACAGCGTTAGTTTGCGCAATGGTTGGGATTTTGCAAAAGAAAAAATGGATCCGGTTATACGAAGCGATATTCGGTATGATATTGGCGGAGACCATCAAACTATTTCCTCAATGGATACGGAGTATTCGGGTACAACGTTCAAACATATTTTGTTGCCCGTTTGGCTGAGTGCTTATAAGTACAAAAACAAGGTATATCGTTTTATGATCAATGCGCGCACAGGTGAGGTACAAGGAGAGCGTCCTTGGAGTTGGATTAAAATTACCTTGGCTTCTTTATTGGGAATTGCCGTAATCGGTGGTTTGTATTATTTGTATGTGAAATACGGAGAGTAAACAGGTATATAAACTTTCTATGAAAAAGAGCCGCTCTGCAATTAAATGGAGCGGCTCTCTTATTGTTGAAAAGGGGACTCTTGATTAGGATTTTGATTGCTCTAAGGCGAATTTTCTGCCGGCTTCCAGGGCTTGGATATTTTTATCTACAACCTCTTGCCCTTTACGTCCAAAGATCGTTTGTAAGGCATGTTTAAAGGCTTCGTAGTCCATGTCAAGGTATGGTGTAGCGGCTCCGAGCATTACAATATTGGAGGAGCGTGCAGATTTTATTTTCTTTGCAATATCGTCTGCATCAATCAAAACGTAATTTTTGGTTTTCTTGATTTCCGTATATACTTGGTCAATATCTGGGTAGTTGGGAATGTTCTTGAACGGTTTTGAATTGGTTATTACCCAACCTTCGGGTTTAAGAAAGTGTGTATATCGAAGGGATTCCATCGGTTCTACAGAGAGTATGATGTCCGCTTTTCCCATGGGAATTAGGTCGGAATTTATGGGATTTGATGAGATACGCATATTGGAAGATACATCTCCCCCCCTTTGACTCATTCCGTGTACTTCGGATTGTTTCATATACAGGTTTAGATCCAGAGCTGCGGTACCGAGGGTGGCTGCAATGGATAGTATGCCTTGTCCGCCTACGCCGGCTAAGATTATATCTGCTTTCATTCTGTTTTATTTTTTTGATTTATGATTTTGTCTTTGAGGCTTCTTGTTTCTTTTTCTTTGCTCGTTGTTTATTTTTTCGTTCAAAGGTTCTGACACATTCCCTGTGGGGGATGATTACGGAGACTCCTTCGTATTCGAGTTCTTCTGTGAGGATTTGGACAGCTTCCGCGTGATTTTTTTTCAAGGGGACGAAGGTGCGAATGTGTTCTTCGGGGACTCCTATTCCTTTACAGATTTGAAACAGCCTGTTTTCGGCATGGGAGTGTTGCCCTCCGGTCATTCCTGTCGTGTCGTTGTCTGAGATAATGATAGTAATGGGGGTGTTCTCGATGACGCAGTCCAGCAGACCGGTCATTCCGGAGTGGGTAAAGGTCGAGTCGCCAATGAAAGCGATGACGTGTTTCATTCCCGCATCTGCAGCTCCTTTTGCCATGGTTATGGATGCTCCCATATCTACACAGGTATTGATGGCTTGGAGGGGTGGAAGTGCGGAGAGTGTGTAGCATCCGATGTCTGCGAAGACGCGTCCTTCTCCATAGGTTTCCACGACTTGGTTTACGGCTTTAAAGACATCTGTATGTCCGCATCCCATGCAGAGGGCAGGGGGTCTTGATGCCACGATATCCGGAATTTTTGTATTTCTCTTTTCTTCGAGCTTGAGGGCGATTGCTACCAGGTTGGGGTTTAGTTCTCCGTCTCGGGGAAGGTCGCTGGTTAGTCGTCCTTTGATTTTGGGGTTTTCAAACAGTCCGGCAAGTTTGCTCTCGATTAGTGGGTAGCCTTCTTCGAGGATTAGGAGTTCTTGACATTCATCGTATATTTTTTTGATGAGTGTTGTGGGTAGGGGATATTGGCAAATTTTAAGGACAGGATAGGGGATTTCTTGTTCTCCGTAGTTTTCTTTGAGATAGTTGTAAGCGATTCCGGAGCAGATGATGCCTCGGCTTTTGTCGGTTCCGCTTGTGTATTGGTTGAAGGGGGATTGTTCGGAACGATTTTTAAATTCGCTTTGATTTTTTAGGAGTGTGTTGTAGTTTCTTTTGGCGATGGAGGGGAGGAGGACAAATTGACGAAGGTCTTCGGGTAGTTTATTCGTGTTTTGGGCTTGTTGGGGTTTGCGTTGGACGGAGGCTCGGGAGTGGGCGAGGCGTGTGGTGATGCGAATCATTACGGGGACATTCAGTTGTTCGGAGAGTTCGAATCCGGAATAGACCATGTCATAGGCTTCTTGTTGGTCGGAGGGTTCGAGGATGGGGATCATGGCGAAGTCTGCGTAGTATCGCGAGTCTTGTTCGTTTTGGGAGGAGTGCATGGAGGGGTCATCGGCAACTACGACGAGCATGCCTCCGTTGACGCCGGTGATGGCGGAGTTCATAAAGGCGTCTGCGGCTACGTTTAGCCCTACGTGTTTCATGCAGACGATGGAGCGTTTGCCGGCGTAGGACATGCCGATGGCAGATTCTACGGCTGTTTTCTCATTGGCTGACCAGTCGCGGTGGATGTTGTGCTCTTTGGCGTATTTGTTGTGTTGAATGTATTCGGTGATTTCGGTTGAGGGGGTGCCGGGATAGGCGTAGGCTCCGGAGAGTCCGCCGTCCAGGGCTGCTTGTGCTATGGCTTCATCGCCTAATAAGAGTAATTTTTCCATGGGTTGCTTTTGTGTTTAAATATGTGTTACTGATTTACTTGCCGTGCAAAGGTAGCAAATTTTATGGTATGATGTGCGGGATTTCTATAAATGTTTGTAATATAGATTGATTTTAAAGAAGTGAAAATCCGGGGGATGGGGGGAAGATGATCGGGGGGACAGGGGCTTGTATGGAGAATGGTCCGGGAAAGAGCGGGTAGAGTATCCGGATATGTATAAGTTGCCCCAAAAAGTATATACTTCTTGGGGTTTTGCAGGTAAATTCCGAATATTAAATGGTATTTTTTATTGATATATTCGCTATTTTTGATCAAATATAGCTTCCGCAGTAGGCGCAGACGGTTGTTTCTTCGGGAATGTATTGTACGGAGGCTCCGCAGTTCTTACATTTGATTTGTTTTTGGGTATTTTCCGGTTTTATTTGTGGTAGTCCGGGGATAATGATGCTATTTTTGGAGTGATCTATGAAGGCGTTCTTGAAATATTTGCGTTTGATCATCGATTGGATTTGTTTCTTGATGTATGTTTCCGGTTTTCCGGTATAATTGGCAATGTTTGTTATTCTTCCGTCTTGTTTTTCGGAGATTATGATAATGTAGTGCTTAAATTTCTTAATGAGTTGTTTTCTTTTATAGCCTTTGTAGTAAATAAATAGGTTTAGGGCTATAAAAATGAGTGCTACGGTGATTGTTTCTGCTTCATTTCTTGTATTTTTGTCGACAATGGTAATAATGAATCCGAAGGTGAAGAAGAATAGTCCTGCTCCTCCGATGATTTTAAGGATAGTGCCGGTTATATTATCGATCATTATTCTTGTTTTTTTTCTCTTTATTTCCATTTTCTTGTCTTTTTTTGTTGAAATTTGAATGTTTTTTATAGAGATTAGGGCTGTTTCTTTTCTTTTTCGGGTGTTTTTTTATATTTTCAGGCTTAGTTTTATATTAAATCGGCGTCCGGTGAGTTCTATGGGGATCGGGAAGCTGTTTTGTACATTGGCGGCGTTTGCGGATTGGTTCGGGACGACTTTTATCCAGCGGTAGGAGACTGTATTGTGGGTGTCGAGGAGATTAAAGACTTCGGCGGTGAGCCAAAGGGAGTGTATGTGCTTAAAAAATGGGGTTTTTCTTGTTCTTTTTTTAGGTAGGAGTGAGGCGGACAGTCCAATGTCGACTCGATTGTAGGAGGTGGAGCGGTAAAGTGCTTTTTGGGTGATGTTTCCGGGGTATCCGAAGGGAAATCCGGTGCCGTATATGAGGTTTAAATGGACTTTGAGCTGTTTATATCCGGGAATGTAGTCTTGTACGAAGAGGTTGGCGGAGATGCGTTGGTCGGTGGGGCGAGGAATGTAGTCGTTGGTGCTTCCTGTGAGCTTCTCTTTGCTCTTCATGAGGGAGAGGCTGAACCAAGAGTCGATGCCGGGGACAAAATCTCCGAGTATTTTGATGTCTATGCCGGTTGTGTAGCCGGAGGTGCGTTGATCGGGGTAATATCGGATGCGAATGTTGTCTATTTCAAAGGGAATGATGGAGTTTAGGTATTTATAGTAGAGTTCGGTATATAGTTTGAAGTTTCTTCCGTAGGCTTGGAAGTGAAAATTGTGAGCGAGGACGCAATGAATAGAGCTTTGGTCTTGTTTTTTGGGGGTAATTGATCCGGAGAAGGTGCGTAGTTCTTTATAGAAGGGTGGTTGTCGGTATATTCCTCCGGAGAGGCGGAAGGTATGGTCGTGTTTTCCTGAGAGTGTAAGGGCGAGGGAGAGTCTGGGGGAGATTTTGAGCTGTTTGGATTGAGTGTTGTAGTGTGCGCGTAGTCCTGCGATGATTTCTCCGGTATTTTGTCTGATATTCAGACGGTATTTGTCTTGTATATAGGCGGTGATTTTATGATTTTGAAGGTGGTTTTGTGATTTTATGTTTTCTTTAAGCTCTAAATATTGCGGATTGGGGGAGTTTAGGTATCCGGCAGAGTCTAGGAGTGTCCATTCGTCTATGTGATCGTTTATTTGTAGGTTTTCGTAGAGTATTCCCCAGTATATTTGGTGTTTTTCGGCTTGAAAATGTCCGCTTTGTTTGGCTTTGAGGGCGAGGATTTGTAATTTATTGCGTACATGATTCATGTAGGATCCGTAGCCGATGTGTGCGATGCTGTCTCCGATATTTCCTCCGGTGAGTCCGGTGTTTAGTTCGTTCAGGTTGTAATATCCGATGATGTCGAGGGTTTCAAATTCTTGCATCGCAAAGGCGGCGAGACTGAATTGGAGGTTTATTCTCTTTTGCGGACGGTATCTTAGGGTCAAAATTTCTGCTGCGCTACGAAGTTTATCTTTCTCTTGCCCTTCATAGGATACGTGTAGGGAGTAAAGTTCTTGCAGATTTCCGAATTTGCTCTCTCCGGAGGTGGGATTGAATTGAAATTGATTGAAGGAGAGGTGGGAGAGGGTTTGAAGTTCTATTTCGGGGCTTATTTTATAGGTGAGAAAGGATTGAAGGTCTGAAAATATGGGTTTATAGTCTCCTTTGGTCGGGAGTGATTTTAAAATATATTTAGTTGATTTATATCTGATGCCGCTTGTGTGTGTAAATTTTCCGTTTTTGCTTATGCCTTGATAGTGCAGGTCTCCTCCGAGCAGTCCGATGCTTCCAGAGATTTCTTTTTTGTGCGGTTTTTTATATTGAACGTCTAATACGGAGGACATTTTTCCTCCATAACGGGATTCAAATCCTCCGGAGGAAAAGGATATGTTGGAGACGAGCTTTGGATTGATGAAGCTAAGTCCTTCTTGTTGTCCGGAACGTACCAATTGGGGTCTGTGTATTTCAATTCCGTTTACATAAACAAGGTTTTCGTCAAAACTTCCTCCGCGTACGGAGTATTTATTGCTGAGTTCATTCCGGGAGGCGCTGACTCCGAGCTCTGTTTTGATTACATTTTCAACACTTTGGTTGATTGAGGGAAGAATATCGGCTATTTTGGCATCAATATGAAATTGTCCGGATGCGTTGGCTTTGTCGGCATCGATAATTACCGGAGCAATGACTTCATCGGTGGTTATTTGGAGATATAAAGGGAGTTTCTTTTGTTTCCAATTTATTTTTTTGAGCTCTGCGTTGGGGTGTTTTACATAAATATATCGTTCTTCTTGAGGTATTTGTAAGATGAAGTGTCCGGATGTATCTGAAAGTGTGCTGTCTTTCCGGCTTTCGCTGTATATGATTGCTCCTATAAGGGGGACAGAGTCTTGATTGGATACTGTTCCGTAGATTTCTTTGACTTGTGCATAAACAGAGGGTTGAAAAAGTAATAATATCAGGTATATGCATAGTACTTTGGGCATTCTTCGGGTTATTTTTCAGGTCTTTAGGTCGTTTTTTTATTCCTTATATATATAGGTGTGTGAAATTGTTTCTTCTTTTTTATATTTTTCGGGTTTTGTATGCTGTTTACACGGTTTATTGTGTTCCGGAGAAGCAAAGGTAGGTATATTATTTCGTTTTTTATGTATTTTTTTTGAAAAATATTGTAAAAATAATAGTTTTTGTATCTTTGCGGGGTATAAATATCAGATTATGAGTGATAAAAAAGGGTACAGAAAGCTGTTAAACAGTGAAATGGAGCGTAAGTCTTTGGAAGAATTTCGTGATTTTCGTAAAATTCCACTGGTTGTGGTCTTGGATAATGTGCGAAGTTTGCATAATGTGGGTTCCGTGTTTCGTACATGTGATGCTTTTTTAGTCGAAGAGCTTATTTTATGCGGGATTACCGGTCAGCCGCCTCATGCGGAGATTCGAAAGACTGCTTTGGGGGCTTCGGAGTCCGTAAAATGGTCTTATTTTCGAGATACAAAGGAGGCTGTGTCCTCGTTGAGAGAGGATTCTTATATTTTGCTTGCCGGAGAACAGACAGAACATAGTATTTGTTTATCAAATTTTGAACCGGATTTGAACCGGAAGTATGCTTTGTTTTTAGGAAATGAGGTAAAAGGTGTTCAGCAAGAGGTTTTGGATAATATGGACGGAGTTTTGGAGATCCCGCAAGAGGGAACGAAGCATTCTTTGAATATTTCGGTGAGTGCGGGGGTTTTCATTTGGCATTTTTATCGTTCTTTTTCCGGATAAAGTCCGTTTTATTCATAATATTTATCCGGGTTTTCTTCTCTATCAGCGTATTTTGCACTCAAATAGGCTATCAAACGGGTGATTTTATACATGGCATTCTCCGTTTCGGTTGATATTTCCTTTTTTTGCAAGCGCATAAGCATAAATGCGTAGATTCCTTGTAAACACATATCTACTTCATTGATTATTTTCCCTTCCATCTTCTCGTAGAGGGCTTCCAGTTCCGGTTGTGTGTCGGAGTAGATCTTTTCATACTCTATATCTTGTTGTCTGTACAGTAACCAGCTGTGTAAATCGTTAAGGTCGCAGACTATATTGATGAATATTTGTAAATGTCCGGATTCTTTTTTATTCTCGAGCTCTGCCATTTGTATCAAATTGCTGTACCAATTCGTTACTTCTTGTTTTTGGGTGTCAGAAACCGGATACCGGTTGATGATATTCTCTTCTATTTTGTCCGTATCGAAGGCAAAGGATCGTAAAAGGTCTTCGACTTGCCACATATATAAGATGTATTCGGCAATATTCTCTTTTTTGAGCTGTTGAGATATAAACATGTGTGTAATTTATAGGATTTTATCAATATTTTCTGTGAGTCCTCCCCAGATTACGGTGTCTTTGGTCTCAATGAGCGGTCGTTTGATCAAGCGCGGGTTTTCTACCATGATTTTAATCCATTCTTCTTCCGTAAATTCTTTTCCTTTGTACTCTTTTTTGTAGAGTTCTTCATGGGTGCGTACCATATCATGTGCTTCTTTTCCGGATTTTTTCACCAATTCGGTCAATGTTTCTATGGTAAATGGTATGTCTTTTAAATATTGTATGATTTCAACTTCAATATTTTTCTCTTTGAGGTATTCTAATCCTTTTCGGGATTTTGAACAACGGGGATTGTGATATATTTTCATTTTCTTTTTTCTTTTTTACAGTGATTTTTATTCTTTTTTATCAACCGGGTTTTCTTTACCGGCTATTTTGTCCTTTATTTATGATGGGTTTCCTGCAAAATACAGGATATATGATTCCCTATATATATAAAGGTGTCCGAAATAAAAACAAGATTGCTTTTATTCTGCGTCTTTTTATATTTAGGAGTGTCGTTTGCTTCCTGTTTAGCTTCTTACGAATTTGCCGAGTGATTCAAGGAGCTGTTGGTTCTCTTCCAAGGCAATACGTGCTACGGAATAGAATTCACTCATCCAATCGTCGAGCTTATTAAAGGCTGCGTCTTTATGTTTTGTGGAGTCTTGAGCTATTCCTTTGGCTTTGAGATATTCGGCTCTGAGTTCTTCGAGCTCTTCGATACGTTTGTTTCCTTCATGGAGTTCGTCTTCGGTAACGCGAAGTCGTAAGAGTTTGGCTTGAATCAGTTCATCGCTCAAAGATACGGTGTAAAATTTCTTTACGGTCTCTAACCATTTTAAATAAGCGGCAGGAACACGAGAGTCAAGCTCTAATCTTTCCATAATCATGGGTTCTTTGCGGAAAATGATCTTGGCTTTTTTTCTGTGTAAGCCGTAGAATTTCTCTAATTCCTTTTTCCTTTGTGCATATCTGTCGTAAGAGGCTGATTCTTGGTCGCTTTTGTATTGCCGAGCATCGTAGGCTTGTCGAGTTTCCTCCAAGAGTTGCTTGCCTTTTTCGATGGTTTCTTGCCCATAGCCGAGTTGGTGCATTTCTTGGGCAATTACTTGCTCTCTATATACATTCTCCAAGGCAATCCGGTATTGCTCTAAAGTTTCGATCTCGTTTTTTGCTTTCTTTATAGCCATAATTCCTGTAATTTAGTGTTTATAATTTGAGTTTTCTTCTTAATTATTGATCTTTTTAGGTGATTTGTGTATTTTTATATGTTCTTCTTGTTTCTTTTTGCTTTCTTCGTCTATCTTTTTGCGTTCATCTTGCATTTTTTTACGTTCTTCGTCTGTCTTTTTGCGTTCGTCTTGCGTCTTTTTACCTTCTTCGTCTGTCTTTTTGCGTTCATCTTGCGTCTTTTTGCCTTCTTTGTCTGTCTTTTTACGTTCTTTTTGTGTTTTTTATACTCCTTTTTTGAAAAAAATATAAAATTTATTATTTCTGTATCGTCTCTTATATATTTTTTTTAACTTTGCAAAGATAAATATTTATTTTTAATTATCTTATACATTTACAAGATTATTTTTTTTATTTTTTTATTTATAAAAAGTATGGACTTGAGGTTTAAAAATGAGCGTGTGTTGCTTCGTGCCTTGGAGCCGGAGGATATTGATTTTTTATATATGTCTGAAAATAGTGCCGATTTGTGGGGATTGAGTGAGTTGCCGGTGTTTTTGTCGAAATTTGTGTTAAAAGAGTATATTCGGGAGGCTCATCGGGATGTTTTTGAGGCTAAACAATGTCGATTGGTGATTGTTGATGCCGGAAATCCGGAAAAAACGGTGGGTTTGGTTGATCTTTTTGAGCTTGATTTCTTTCATCTCAGAGCCGGGGTGGGAATTCTATTGCGGGAAGAGTGCCGGGGGAGAGGGTATGCGTCTGCGGCTTTGAGTTTGATGGAGGATTATGCGTTTTCTTTATTGAAAATGAGGCAATTGTTTTGTCATATTGCGGTGAGCAATAAGGAAAGTTTGCGTTTGTTTGAGGGTGCAGGCTTCTCCGTAAGCGGAAGGAAGAAGGATTGGGTGAGAAAGGGTGAGGGGTTTGAAGATGTTTGGTTTTTGCAGAAGGTAAAGGGGTGATTTTTGGAAGTTTGGGAGGGATTTTATTTGCCTTCTTCGTCAATTTTCTTCAAATGGTATCCGCTGCTGACTTTTCCGAAGCGATAGGCGATGTACAGGGCGGGGATGAAGAAGGGATTTTTGTCGATTTCCATGATTTTGACTCGTTTCAGGTAGGCTTCTGCGGTAATTCCGACTTCCAGAAGGCTTATTCTTTTATCCCGGTCGTTAAATTCAAATCCGAAGGAGGTTCTGAGGAATATTCCGGGTAAAAGTTGTATGTTTTCAAAGTTTTTGTGGAAGGGGGTACGGTCAATGATGTATTGTATGGGTGTTCCTTTCTTAAAAAACTCCCATTCGGCTTCTTTTTTTTGTGATTGGTACACTAAATACCTGATGGGTTTTAAAAATGTGAGTGCGGGACCTCCGGAATAGATGAGTCTGATGGATATGCTTTTGTAGTCTGCCTTTTTGAAGAGTTCAATTTGTCTTCCGAAGGCGAATCGGAGGTTAAATGCTTCGTTGGCTTTGCCGTAGACGAATCGTCGGGAGCTGTTTACATATCCGTTGACTCTTTTTCTTTCTTTGGGGTGTTTGACCAGGTTGATGTCTCCTTCAAATATCCATTTTTTGTGTATATTGATGTATTTGGCGTATCGATATCCGAAGCCGAATCCGTTAGAATTGGCGGAGATTCCGAATGTTTTCTCGTTCCGGAAGAGGATTTTGTGTTCATTGTTGATTTCTCCTTGTGCAGAGGCTCCGATTGTTTGGAGGAGAAGGATAAAAAGTATTAGCCGGGATTTGTTGAAGGGTGTCATGGGCTTTTATTTTATGCAAAGGTATTATTTTTGCTTGAATCGGGGGTTAAAAGTGTGTTTTTTTTGAAAAAAAAGAGGTGGTTTAAATGGCTTTTTGTGTTTTTTGTTATTTTTGCGCTTGCAAAGTTTAAAAAAAGTAGAGCAATGGAGGAACAAACCTTATTGAGAGGGCGCAGAAAGCCGGATTGGTTGAAGATTCGCTTGCCGCAGAACGGTAAATATGCGGATGTGGACCAAATTTTGAAGGGCAATGCGTTGAATACGATTTGTGTGAGCGGTAAATGTCCGAATGCGGGGGAGTGTTGGGGGCGAGGGACGGCTACAATTATGATTTTGGGAGACATTTGTACGCGATCTTGTAAGTTTTGTGCGGTGAAGACGGGTCGTCCGTTGTTGCCGGATGTCAATGAGCCGATTAAGGTGGCTCGTTCGATAAGGTCTTTGCAGTTGAAACATGTGGTTTTGACCTCCGTGGACAGAGATGACTTGCCCGACAGGGGGGCTTCGTTCTGGAGCCGGACGGTGAGGGAAATTAAACGGTTAAATCCTTCGGTTACCATAGAGACTTTGATTCCCGATTTTGACGGGAGGGAAGATTGGGTGCAATTGGTGATTGATGCGGGGCATGAGGTGATTTCTCATAATATGGAGACGGTGCGGAGGTTGACTCCGTTGATTCGGAGCAGGGCAAAGTATGATACAAGTTTGAGGGTGATTGAACAAATTGCGTCTTCGGCGGCTGTTTCCAAGTCCGGGATTATGGTGGGACTGGGCGAGACGTTCAATGAGGTGGTGGAGGTGATCGAGGATTTGTCGTCCGTGGGCTGCGAGGTGATTACCATCGGTCAATATTTGCAGCCGACACAGTCTCATGTGCGTGTGGAGGAGTATGTGAGGCCGGAGGTGTTCAAAGAGTGGGAGATATTGGCGAAAGAGAAGGGCTTCAGGCATGTTGAGAGTAGTCCTTTGGTTCGTTCTTCTTATCGGGCGGAGAAACATGTGTTGTAAGGGTATGTTTTCTTCTTCGTTAGGCTATTCTTCTTTTTCTTCTTCGTCTTTGGGGCTTTCCGGGTAGTCAATACGCATGGGTATGATCCAGGAATTGGGGAATTTTTCTTTGATTTTTTCTTTGAAGAGCCGGGCTTCGACTTTTGTGCGGAAGTTTCCTACGCGTACTTTGAAGAATGGGGAGTCAAAGTTAATGTATGTGCCGTATTTGTGTCCATAGGCTTTTAAGAAGTCTTTTTTGACTTGTTCGGCTTTGTTCATGGCTCTTTGTCCGGATCCGAAATATATTTGTACGCGCCATCCGAAGAAGCGGTCGTTGTCAATTTCGGCGGCTTTGTTTATGATATAGGTCAGTCCTTCGGGTTGCGAGACGGTGATTTTGCCGAATAGGGATGAGTTTTCTGTTTTGGCAAAGAGGTCTTTGTCGTTTAAGGTGAATTTTTCTCGTTGAGCGGTCAATAGGAGAGGAAAGGTGATGATTATTGTGCAAAATAGGGTTCTCATTGTTTTTTTATTTGTTTTTTTTGTTCTTTTGATTGGTTCTTTTTCTTGATTTGAGTCTCATTTTCAATACTCCGAAGAGGGCTTCGCTGAAAATACCTCCGCTCATTTTGGAAGTACCTTCGGTTCTGTCTGTAAATATGATGGGGATCTCTTTGAGGAGGTATCCGAGCTTCCAAGATCTGTATTTCATCTCTATTTGAAAGCCGTATCCTTTCATTTGTATTTGGTCAATGCCTATATTTTCGAGGACTTCGCGTCTGTAACAGACAAATCCGGCGGTAGTGTCGCGCGTGGGCATTCCTAAGATGGTGCGGACGTACATGGAGGCGCAATAGGAGATTAAAATACGTCCGAGCGGCCAGTTTACAACGCTGATTCCTTTTATATAACGGGAGCCGATGGCTACATCTGCTCCGTCTTTGCTGCAGGCGGTGTAGAGGTCGGACAGTGAGGCGGGCGGGTGGGAAAAATCGGCGTCCATCTCAAAGATATAGTCGTATTTTTTCTCTATGGCTTCTTTAAATCCGGCGATATAGGCGGTGCCCAAGCCTAATTTTCCGCTTCTTTCGGTGAGCAGGAGTTTGTTTGGAAATTCTTGTTGGAGTTTTTTTACAATTTCTGCCGTTCCGTCCGGTGATCCGTCATCGATGACTAATATGTGAAACTCTTCGGGCAAAGAAAATACGGTGCGAATGATCTTTTCGATGTTTTCTTTCTCGTTATAAGTCGGAATGATTACTAATTTGTCTGGCATTTTGTAATGTTATGGGGTTAAGGATGACCATTTTCTTTCTTTTTTGATGAAAAAACGGTAGATGATGCTTCTTGGATAGATTTCGGGGTGTTTTTGGGGGATATTCGGACTTCTTTTGGCGTACATGGCGGAAAAATTTTTGTAAAAGTGGCAATGGGCTTTGATTACGGCTCCTACAAATTTGAATTTTCCCTGTAAAATATAGGTTCCGGCGGATAATCCGTCTAAGATCATTCGTATGAAAAGGGTTTTGAAGAGTGTTTTCCGGGGGAGATTCTTTAAAAGTGTAAAGAGGTTGTTCCGATAGTTGAGGAAGATCTTCTTTGGGGTGTTGACGGGGAGTGTTCCTCCGCCGAGGTGATAGATTTTGCTTTCGGGGATGATTTTGATGGAGTAGTTTTGATTTTTGAACCTCCAACAGAGGTCAATTTCTTCCATGTGGGCTCCAAATTGTTCGTCAAATCCGCCAAATTTATGGTATAAGTCGGCTCTGACGAAGAAGGCGGCTCCGCTTGCCCAGAAGATTTCAAGGGGTTGGTCGTATTGTCCTTCGTCTTTTTCGATGGCGTCTAAGATTCGTCCTCGACAGAAGGGGTAGCCGTATTTGTCGATGAATCCTCCGCTTGCTCCGGCATATTCGTAGTATTCTTTTTCTTCGTATGAGAGTATCTTGGGCATGGTTGCGGCGATGGTGCGGTCTTTTTCCATGGCTTCGATGGGGGCGTGGAGCCAATTGGGGGTAACTTCGGCGTCCGAGTTCAAAAGGACGTAGTAGTCGGCTTCGATTTGGGCTAAGGCTCGGTTATATCCTCCTGCAAAGAGGTAGTTTTTGTCTAATAGGATCAATTGGATCCGGGGATATCGGTCTTTGACAAATGCAACGGATTCATCTGTGGAGCCGTTGTCTGCCAAATATATGGAAGCATCTTCCGGGGTATGTTCGACGACTGCCGGGAGGTATTCTTGGAGGTATTTTATACCGTTCCAATTGAGAATTACGACTGCTGTTTTGATGCTTTTGTCCAAGGTGTGTTCCGGATTTTTGTGCAAAAGTAACTATTTGTCGTTTTTTATTGACAAAAAAGCAAATAATTTGAAATCGGGCAGAGTTTTTTTCCTTTTTAGGGGTGAAATGTTCTGCCCGAATGTGTTGTTTTTATCCTATTCGCCGATGATTTTGACGAGGACGCGTTTTTTTCTTTTCCCGTCAAATTCTCCGTAGAATATTTGCTCCCAAGGTCCGAAGTCTAACTGTCCTTGTGTTATGGCAACCACTACTTCTCGTCCCATGATTGAGCGCTTTAAGTGTGCGTCTGCGTTGTCTTCATAGGTGTTGTGTTTGTATTGGTTGTAAGGTTTTTCCGGGGCGAGGTGTTCGAGCCATTTTTCAAAGTCTTGATGCAGTCCGCTTTCATCATCGTTGATAAAAACGGAGGCGGTGATGTGCATGGCATTGACCAATACAAGTCCCTCTTTAATTCCACTGTTTTGGATTTCTTGTTGTATTTGAGGAGTTATATTGATGAGTTCTCGTCTTTGGGAGGTGTTGAACCAAAGTTCTTTTCTGTATGAAATCATTGATCGGGTTTGTTCTTTTATAGGATGGATTCTTTGATTAATTGGTAGGTGCGTTCGATGTCGTGGTCTAATCCCATGGAGAAGCGTACCAATCCGGGGGACATGCCCATTTCTTTTTGGATGTCTTCCGGAACTTCCGAGGAGGTGCTGCTTCCTGAGTTGCTGAACAGAGTATTGAAATATCCGAGGCTTACGGCGAGATAACCGACTCCTTTTTGCTGCATCTTTTGCATGGCTTTAAAGGCTTTTTCTTTGGTTCCCAGATCAATGGCGATAATTCCTCCGAATCCGTAATCTTTATTCATTTGGGATTTCATTAATTCGTGTCCGGGATGGTTCTCGAGTCCGGGATAGATGGTTTTTATACCGTCATTTTGGAGTGATTCTGCTACGAATTGTGCATTTTCGCTGTGTTTTTGCATACGAATATGGAGGGTGTACAGGTTTTTCAAGATGTTGGATGATCGTAAGGGATCAAGAACGGGTCCTAATAGCATGGCAGTTCCGTCGTTTACGTCTATCAATGAATTTATGTATGCGTTGTCAGAGCAGATGGCACCTGCTACGCAGTCATTTTTTCCGTTGATAAATTTGGTCATACTGTACACTACGACATCGGCACCCAGTTGGTAGGGGCTGAAAATCAGCGGTGTAAATGTGTTGTCCACCAATAGTTTTGCTCCGGCCTCTTTGGCTATTTTGGAGATGGAGGGTATGTCGGAGATTTGCAGCAGCGGGTTCGACATTGTTTCCGTATAGATGATTTTGGTGTTTGGTCTTACGGCTTTTTTGATGGCTTCCAAGTCAGTGGGGAGTACAAAAGTGACTTCAATATTGAATTTTTTGAGGTAGTTTTTCAGAAAAGCAAAGGTGCCTCCGTATGTTGTTACGGAAGATACAATGTGGTCTCCGGCGTTGCATAATTGTAAGATTGCGCAAGTAATGGCTGCCATTCCGGAGCCGGTTACCCAGCCGGCTTCTGTTCCTTCCATTGCGGCCAATGAGTCGGAAAGGTATTTGTTGCTCGGGTTCCAGTGGCGTGAGTACAGAAAACATCCGGGGGCTTCTCCGTGAAAGGTGTCGACCATTGTTTCGGCTTCTAAAAATGTGTAAGTGGCAGAATCTGTTATGGAGGGGTTTACGCCTCCAAATTCTCCGAATTGTTGTTTTTTGTAGATTTCCGTTGCCGGATCAAAGTTCTTCTTCATTTGTTAAATATTTTATAGGTGAAACATTTTTTCTTATATTGGTGTTTTAATCATTTAATTTACTGCGAAAATAGAAGATCCGAAAAGATTCTTCAAGTAAAAAATATGTAAAACCGGCATTTTTAGGTTCGACAAAGATAAAATATTTTTTAATTTTGGACAATAACAATAGAGTTAATATTTATGGATTTTTTTAGCGGAAGATCGTCAATTATTTCTTCGGATATTTTTGACTTAAAATACAATGGAATTCCTCCGGAACAAGGCTTGTTGCTTGTTTCCGAGCCGTTTATCGAAGGTAGTATATTTAGTCATTCTGTGGTTTTGCTTGTGGAACACAATGATCAAGGAAGTTTCGGATTTATTTTGAATAAACCGGAAAATCGGCGTATTTACGGATTGCCGGAGGAGTTTAAAAACTTTGACATGCGTCTTTTCCGAGGGGGGCCGGTAGAGCAAATGCACTTGTTTTTTATTCATACCTACGGAAAACTCTTGGAGGACAGTCATAAGGTAAAGGGCAATTTATATCATGGAGGAGACTTCTATCAATTGCGAACTTGTGTGGCAAAGGGGCTCATTGATACAAACAACATTGTTTTCTTTTCCGGTTATGCCGGATGGGAAGCCGGGCAGTTAGAAGATGAGTTGCAAAATGATTTTTGGGCAGTGGTAAACCTTGATAATGAGAAAATTATAGGAGAAGGTCGCAATCTTTGGAAGTGGGCGGTTAGAGCATTGGGCGGAAAATATTACGTGTGGCAACACTTTTTAGAACAAGCCTCGTTGAATTAAACATTAGCCGGATCGACTATGAAGCGGCTGTTTCTTGTAGTTTTTGTGCAAGTATTTCAGATACATTCTTGAAGTACCGTTTGTTTTTATAACCGACCACCCAGCGTATTCCGGAAATCGCATTGGTCAAAAATATTTCTTCACAATTCAGTATATCCTCCTCTTTTACAGCCACTTCCTTAAGTGCATAACTTGTTTCTGAAGTGATTATTTGCATGAGGCATCGGCGCATGGTGCCTGCTACGCATCCCTCACTTAGGGCAGGAGTATAGATTGTATTTTCTTTTACATAAAAAATATTCGACGCTGTTGCTTCCACAATATTTCCATGTGCATTCAGCAAAAGACAATCATCTGTATTTTGTGATTTACTGAACAGACCTGCCAATACATATACCAAACTATTGCCCGTTTTTAAACCGGAAAGAAGATTATATGATTTTGTAAATTCCTTATAGATAGAGAGATATATCCCTTTTTTATTCAAAGAAAAAACTTTTCCCGGAAGAGGAGTTACAGTAGCCAAATAGTTTACGAAGTTGGAAGTGGGAGTATAGGTTCCCCCGTCTTTTCTAAAAACAGAAAGGCGTATTTTGCACTTCCCGTATATTCTGTTAGAGCGCAAAAGCATTTCTAACTCCCTCTTCAAACGTTCTTTGAAATACTGTATATCAATATCTTCTGTTCTATACCTTAAACAAGAGAAACCTGTTTCGAGACGTTCCATATGATTTTCGAAAAAAAAGATTTTCCCTTTATCGGCGAGCATCGTTTCGAATAAAGAATCTCCGTACAAGAATGCGCGATTTATGACTTCCGCCTTGCACTTATTCTCCGGTGAATATTCTCCATTATATAATATTCTGGGGATTTTTTCCGGCATAATCTTCCTGAGGATTTTGAAAAAGAATTTGGTAAAGAAAGTGACTTTGTCGTTGATTGAGTTTTATATTGCTACAGAATAAGCACTCCGGAAGTTCAAAAACAGCCCGAACTGTTTGAATTGTATCAACCTTGTAATCAAATACTTGTAAATAGAAAAAATCAAAATTCTTTAAATGAGGAAACAAAAAATGCGATTTACTTTTATTTTTGAAAAGATAACGAAGTTCTCTGCCGTTTTCTTCACCAAAAACATAGAAAACATCGCTTTTTCCATGTTTATTTGTATAACAAATGGAAGGCAATTCCGATAAACTAATTTTCAGCATCTTGTTCATCTGCCAAGCCAAATGATAGCCGGCTCCGTTGTAACGAATGCCGATAAGTTTATCCGGAAAATCGTCTTTTGAACATATAGGATGAGTATCTTTGCTCAATTTTTCTGAATTAAAATTTACCTTCTTTTTTTATATTTTCAAGAGCCAATTGCGCTGCATTTTGTTCGGCTAATTTTTTTGAACCGGCGCTCCCTTCCCCCATAACTTTATTATCGACAAGAAGTTGGGAAGTGAATGTAACTTCTTTGTTATCAGTCTTTTCTGTATTAAAAACAATTGTCAGTTTGCGTTTTTGCGCCCATTCGATCACCTGACTTTTGTAGTTCCGGTTGATGTGTTTAAGTTGGTTCAGATCAAGATGTTCGACCAATATTTTTTTGGAGACAAAGCGTAATACATACGGATAGCCTTTATCCAAATAGATGGCGCCTATCAAGGCTTCAAAAGCATCTTCAAAAACTCGATGAGCAAGATCTCCGGGGGATTTGACAAAGATAACCTTATCCAAACCAATGTCCTTGGCAATTTTAGTTAAGGTTTCTCCATTGACAATTTTTGTCCGCATTTGCGTCAAGAAACCTTCATTGGCAAAGGGAAATCTGCGATACAGCAAATCACTCACCGCGATATCCAGAGCGGCATCACCTAAGAATTCAAGTCGTTCATTGTTGTATGCTGAAGAATTATTCTGTTCTTTGGTAACAGATTTGTGGGTAAGAGCCAAGAGGTAGATATGCAGGTTTCGGGGTTTAAAACCTAAGATTTTCTTTAATGCCGAATAATATTGTTTGTCTTTTTTTGACAGCCTATTTTGGGCGAATATTTTCAAAATTACTCTTTAATCTTCCATCTTTTTAAATATAACTGAGGCATTGTGCCCTCCAAACCCGAAGGTATTACTCAGTACAGCTCTGACTTCTCTTTTTTTACTCTTGTTGAACGTAAAGTCTAACTTTTCGTCAATCTGAGGATCTAATTCAAAATGGTTGATAGTCGGCGGGATTTCCCCTGTGTTCATCGCCATAATTGAGGCCAGCGCCTCCAAGGCTCCGGTGCCGCCGAGCAAATGTCCGTGCATTGATTTGGTAGAACTGATGCTTAGCTTGTAGGCATGTTCTCCGAAGACATTTAAGACTGCTTTGGGCTCGGCAATGTCGCCCAAACCGGTTGAGGTGCCATGCAAATTGATATAGTCAATATCTTGAGGGGCAAGTCCTGCCTCTTCGAGTGCAGATTGCATGACCATAGCGGCACCTCTTCCCTCAGGGTGTGGAGCCGTGATATGGTGAGCATCGCCGGAGAGTCCGCCGCCGACAAATTCGGCGTAAATTTTGGCTCCTCTTTTTTTTGCATGTTCGTATTCCTCCAGAATCAATGCGGCTCCACCGTCTCCCATTACAAATCCGTCTCGCCCTGCGTCAAAGGGACGCGAGGCTGTTTTAGGATCATCATTTCTTGTTGAGATGGCACGCATTGCGTTAAAACCTCCGACTCCGGCTTCCGTGATGGCTGCTTCGGATCCTCCGGATATGAACACGTCTGCTTTTCCTAAACGAATCAGATTGAAGGCATCTATTAAGGCATGTGTGGATGATGCACAAGCACTGACCGTACCGTAGTTGGGACCTCTGAATCCGTTTCTTATGGAGATATGCCCGGAGGCGATATCCGGTATCATTTTGGGAATGAAAAAAGGATTGAATTTCGGTATTCCCTGATTATCAATATAGTTTGCAATTTCATCTTTGAATGTTTGCAATCCGCCGATTCCCGATCCCCAGATTACTCCGGCGCGATCCAAGTTCAATTCTTCTTTGTTGAATCCTGCGTCTTTCACGGCTTCGTCAGAAGCTATGAGAGCAAATTGAACGAATTTGTCCATCTTGCGGGCTTCCGGTTTTTTGAAATAACGCAGCGGGTCATAGTTTTTTACTTCACAGGCAAACTGTGTTTTGAAGTTGCTTGCATCGAAACTTGTGATTTTATCTGCACCACTCGTTCCTTTTCGCATATTCTCCCAAGTTTCATTGAGGTCATGCCCCAAGGAATTGATTGTTCCGAGTCCGGTAACTACTACACGTTTTAGTTCCATAAAAAATTGTTAAGGAAAATGAACTTAAAAAGGCAAACAAAGGCTAAGTCTTCATTTGCCTTTAGCTATGATTTCAATTTAAATTACCTTCGATGTAGTTTATGGCATCCCCTACGGTTTTTATGGAATCTGTTTGGTCGTCGGGAATGGCGATGTTGAATTCTTTTTCAAGATCCATGATCAATTCTACGGTGTCAAGCGAGTCGGCACCCAAGTCGTCCATAAAACTTGCTTCCATGGTAACTTCACTTTCTTCTATGCCTAATTTATCTACGATAATGGCTTTTACTCTTGCTCCAACGTCTGACATAATTAAATGGTTTTTAATGAATAAATATTTTTGTTATAAATTTGAGGACGCAAAGAAACATATTTTCAAGAAAAAAAAAAAATATACTGTTTGATTTGATTTGCTTTCTTTTTTCTTGTATTTATAAAATGCTTGTAATAAATGATTTATAAAATTTTTAATCGTTTTGAATTAACATTTTTTAACGAATCTCTTTTTTGTAAAATGGCTTTGAGAACTAAAATTTGTTTTTTTTATAGGAGTGGCTTATCTTTACGTTTTGAATAAATTACTAAAAAATAAATTATGGAAACAAAAAAAGAATCTTTTTTGAAAGAAATCGATATTTTATCGAAGGAATTTAAGTTAAAAATAGAGCGTGCGGAGATAGAGGCGGAGAAGCAGCGGGCGGCTATTGAGGCTAAGATTAAAAAGATGAAGGAGGAGAATCAAGAGTTTGATAAGGATGCTGAAGCCTTGAAAAATGTGGAAGAGGCGGAGTTTGAAAAAGCTATGGAGGAGTTTAGAAAGAAGCACGATCTTGATGGTCTTTTTGATAATTTGGATGAAAAGTTGAGTGATATCTCGGAGAAGACAAAATCGTTTTTTTCGGGTTTAGGGGATAAAGTATCCGGTTTTTATCGAAAGCAGACGGATAAGAGGGAGGAGAAGAAAAATAAGCCTGAGCAGCTGTAGTTTTCCTGCATTTGAGGATAAATACAAGACAAAAGCCGGTGTTTTTTTGAAAATACCGGCTTTTGTTTACTTTGTTGAGCTTGTGTTTGTTTTTTAGGTATCCAACAAGATATTTAAAATTTGTATGGCGGCTTCCGCTACGGAGGTTCCGGGACCGAAGATGCCGACTACGCCTGAGTCATAGAGAAATTGGTAGTCTTGGTGAGGAATTACTCCTCCACAGATGACCATAATATCTTCTCGTCCCAGTTTTTTGAGTTCTCCGATAACTTGAGGTACCAACGTTTTGTGTCCTGCTGCCAAGCTGGATACTCCAAGAACGTGTACGTCATTTTCTACAGCTTGTTTTGCTGATTCTTCGGGGGTTTGAAATAAGGGGCCGATGTCCACATCAAAACCGATGTCGGCATAGCCCGTAGCGACAACTTTTGCTCCTCGGTCATGCCCGTCTTGTCCCATTTTGGCAATCATGATACGGGGTCTTCGACCTTCACGTTCGGCAAATTGGTCGGCTAAATTTTGAGCTTCTTGGAATCTTTCCGAATTTTTCGATTCGGAGGAATATACGCCGGATATGGATCTGATGACAGCTTTGTATCTGCCGGTTACTTTTTCTACGGCATCAGAGATTTCTCCCAAACTGGCTCTTTTCCGGGCGGCATCGACCGATAGGGCCAGTAAGTTACCTTTGCCGGTTTTCATTGAGTCTGTGATGGCATCAAGAGCTTTTTTTACTTCTTCATTATTTCTGTTTGCACGTAATTTTTTCAGACGTTCTATTTGGGCTTTTCGTACGGCGGTATTGTCCACTTCCAGGATATCCAAGGGATCTTCCTTGTCTAATCGGTATTTATTCACCCCCAAAATTGTGTCTTTCCCGCTGTCTATACGAGCTTGTTTTCGTGCGGCAGCTTCTTCAATCCTCATTTTGGGTAATCCGGTTTCAATTGCTTTTGCCATTCCTCCGAGTTCTTCTACTTCTTGCAATAAATTCCAGGCTTTGTGGGCAATTTCATGGGTTAATTTTTCTATATAGTAAGATCCTGCCCAAGGATCCACGCTTTTGGTCATTAAGGTTTCCTCTTGCAAATAGATTTGTGTATTTCGAGCAATCCTTGCCGAGAAGTCGGTGGGCAGGGCAATGGCTTCGTCGAGTGCGTTGGTATGAAGGGATTGTGTATGCCCGAGTGCTGCTGCGGTTGCTTCAATACATGTTCGTGCAATGTTGTTAAACGGATCTTGTTCCGTTAAGCTCCACCCGGAAGTTTGGCTATGAGTACGCAGAGCCATTGATTTGGGATTTTTGGGGTTGAATTGTTTGACAATTTTTGCCCATAACATCCGGGCTGCTCTCATTTTCGCAATTTCCGTAAAATGATTCATTCCGATTGCCCAGAAGAAGGAGAGGCGAGGGGCGAAGGCATCAATGTCCATTCCGGCTTTTACTCCTGTGCGCAGATATTCTAAGCCGTCGGCTAAGGTGTATGCCAATTCGATGTCTGCGGTTGCCCCGGCTTCTTGCATGTGGTATCCGGAGATACTGATGGAGTTGAAACGTGGCATATTTTGGGAAGTGTATTCAAAAATATCCGCAATGATGCGCATGGAGGGTAGCGGTGGGTATATGTAAGTATTCCGTACCATAAATTCTTTGAGAATATCATTTTGGATGGTTCCGGTAAGTTCGGAAAGTTTTGCTCCTTGTTCTAATCCGGCAACGATATAAAATGCCAATACCGGTAAAACGGCTCCGTTCATTGTCATCGAGACGGACATTTTGTTCAAGGGGATTTGGTCAAATAATATTTCCATATCCAAAATGGAGTCAATGGCAACTCCGGCTTTCCCCACATCGCCGACTACGCGGGGATGGTCCGAGTCGTATCCTCGGTGGGTAGCTAAGTCAAATGCGACTGAAAGTCCTTTTTGACCGGCGGCGAGATTTCGTCTGTAAAAGGCGTTGGATTCTTCGGCGGTTGAGAAACCGGCGTATTGCCTTACCGTCCAAGGGCGCATGACGTACATGGTAGAATAGGGACCGCGTAAATAGGGCGGGATACCTGCCGCAAAGCCTATGTGTTCAAATTCTTGCATTATTTCGCGGGTGTAATAGGCTTGCAGTTCGATTTGTTCGGGTGTAGTGAATTTATCTCCGGTGTTAGGGGTTTTATTTTGTCCGTAAACCGTATTCTTTATGTTTAGTTTTGAAAAATCGGGTCTCATTATAATTTTGCTTAGGTTTGATTATTGAATATTTAATTCTTTTTGGAAATTTTGCAGGGTATCCAAAACGTTTACTTTAACGTGTATAAAATGTTTAATACCAATCTGTTGTAACATTTCAACACTGTTTTTCGGATAGCCGGCGATGACGACAATTGTTTTGTCCTTGAGTTGCTCGAAAATAGGGGGAGCTATTTCGGCATATTCATCATCCGAGCTGCAAATGACAACAATTTCTGCTTGTGTTTTTTCCCAAGCTTTTACGCCTTCTTCCACGGTTGCAAAACCGAGATTGTCTATAATTTCATACCCGGCACAGGCAAAGAAATTGGCAGAAAATCCGGCACGGGCTTTTCTCATGGCGAGATTCCCCATCGTGAACATAAATACTTTGGGGCGTTTTCCTGATTTTTCAGTACTCTGTCTCAGAGTTTCAAAGGCTTCTCCGCCTCGGTATTTTCGTAAGGTTTTGTCCGTAGCGGGAGTGCTTTTCAATTCTAAATCCTTAATTTCTTCATTCAAATTGGCATATTGGTTAGTCCCCAGCAAGATTTCTCGCCTTTGTGCGATATAGAGGTCGCGTTTTTGCGCCACTGTTTCGATGGAGCTTTTTATGTTTCCTTTGTGAAACGAGTCGGTAAATCCTCCGTTTTTTTCTGTTTCCAGAAATAGAGACCAGCTGTTTTCTATGATGGAGTCGGTCAAATTTTCTATGTAATAGGAGCCGGCGGCGGGGTCTATGATTTTGTCAAATCCGGACTCCTCTTTCAGCAGAATTTGTATATTTCTTGCGATTCTTTCCGAGAAGTCGTCCGGTGAGCGCAGGGCACTGTCCAAGGGGTTGATGGTCAGCGAGTCGGCACCGCCGAGTATGGCTGACATGCCCTCGGTGGTGGTACGCAGTACGTTCACGTACATATCGTAGGCGGTTTTATTCCAGTCGCAGGTGGAGGAATGCACGTACATACGACAGTGTTCTTCTTCTACTCCGAAGGTTTTGAGGATGTTTGCCCAGAGCAAGCGAGCTGCTCTCATTTTGGCTATTTCCATAAAATAGTTGGAGCCTGCGGCAAAGTTGAATTTAATTTTTGAGGCAAAATCCGAGGCGTTTATGCCCGCATCCGTGGCGGCTTCGAGGTAATCGACTGCTTGGGAGAGGGAGAAGGCGAGTTCTTGCACTGCGCTACCTCCGGCGTTGCGGAAGTGGTATCCGGAAATGCCCAATAGTTTAAAATGAGGAAGCTGTTCCTGAGAAAGAGCGAAGAGTGTTTGAATTTCTTCGGCAATATTTTCCGGAGGTGTAGAGCCTTCGGATGCCATTTCTCCAATAGGATCGAAATTCAAAGAGCCGTTGATTTTTTTTGTATTTGCTTGAATTTCTTCGGCATAGCGTATCAAGTGGCTGAGAATTTCTTTGTTTCCGTGCAGAAAATTAATTTCCGTTTTTTCGATATGAATTTTTGAAAGAAGGGTTTTCAGATCCTCATAGCGGATGTTTTTCTTATCTTTCAAATCGAACCCGATAGATTCCACACCTTTGCTTATCAGCACCTTTGCCTTCTCGGCGCTTGTCGAAAAGTCGGTTACAAGAAAGTCTTGTCGAATCAAAAAGTTTCCGTTTTTGGTACGATGAGTGCGTACATACGGAAATTGACCGGGAGGAACCTGTAAATATTCCAATCCTTCCAAGTCCGATAAGCGGTAGTAGGGCTTCAATCGGATGTTTTCAATGGTCTTGGTGATTAATTTTCGTTCATAATCGGCTCCTTTGAGGTCCGTGTGTATTTTTTCTTCCCACAATTCGGTACTTACGGGAGAAAAATCTGAGAAAAGTTTTTTTTCCGGCATGTTCTTTTTTTATTTTTTTTTATGAGACAAAAGTAAAGTTATTTTTGATTTTCCGGTAATGATTATTATCAATTTTTGTAAAAAAAACAATTTTTTTTGCCAAAGAAAAAACCGCTTCCTCTTCGGGAACGGTTTTTCAAGGGCTTTAAGTGTCGAGCAGTTTATTCCAATATTAGGATAATTCCTTTATTTCTTCCTTACGGATATATTCTCTTAATAGTTCATTCCTACTAATAAAGTAATAAGAATACTTTATTTTTCTTCTTCCTCGGGTTATTTTTCCGGTACTATTTCCTTTATATCTATATTAAGTATAGTAAAATATTATATCTAAGATATTTCAACAATATATTACAGATATTTAATAAGAATATTCTATATATAGAAAATTATCTAATAATAATGATATTCATTATATTTTTAATCTATAAAAATTAGCTAATAATAGATATTTATTATTAATGATTCTTAATATAAATATTCATAATATGTTTTATATCTTCTTTTGATTTATATTATTATAAATAAATATACTTTAATAAGATAATTCTTATTGATTTATATATAGATAAAATAATATTAATGACACAAATTTAAATAAAAAAAGAAATAGAAAAAAATATTACAAAAAAAAGTAATATTATTTGTTTATTATATTTAAAGGTATTAATTTTACAGCCTGAATATATTTTTAAACAATATTAAAATTATTTATACAATGGCTTTAGAGAATATGATTACTGTATATTTTACAGAAGAGGAAATAAATGAGTTTAATGAAGCATTGAACCGAATGACTGAAATTATACGAGGTAAGACGATTAATTTAAGTCCGGAGGAGAGAAGACAATATGGAAGTATAGCTGATAAGAACAAAATCTTAGTAGATAAATGTAAAGATTATATGGAGCAAGCTCCGCAGACTATTCCTCATGTAGTTAATAAAGAGTCTTTTGACAGAGATTATAAAGCTCGGAGAGATTTAGAACTTCCTTTACGCCGAATGGCAGGAATTATGGAAGAACTCCGTGATACAAAAATATTACTCGATCATGATAATTATCAAGCATCTTTAGCTTATTATCAGTTTGTGAAATATCTTTCTTCACAAAACGAACCGGGTATTGATTCTATTTATGCTGATTTAAAGAAACATTACAAAGGTGGAAAAAGTAGAACCGTTAATAAAGAAAATGATGTTCAAACTGAGAATATAAATACTCCGGAGAAGATCGAAAAAAAAGAGGAAGATGTAGAAAAATAAACCGATATTCATGATAATACAATAGTAGTTTTTCCTTTTAATACCGAAGCGAAGTAAATCTTACCGTCTTCGGTATTTTTTTTGTATCTGATTTATAGTTTTTTATATCATGGTATAACCTTTCCTAATTAATCAAATCTATTTTCTTTCTGTATATATCTTATTGATTTATTACTTATAACCGGTTTCCTTTCTATAATTTACTTATATTCTTACTATATTACATATACTTTTTTATTCTATTCAATACTCTTCCTAAATATATGTAATACCTTTTTTTTCTATATTGAATATCTTCTTAAAAGGTATTCAATACTCTTTTTTACTCTATCTAATATATTTCTGTAAGGTATTGAATACCCTTTTTTAAGGTATTCAATACCTTTTTTTACTGTATCTAATACATTTCAAAAGGGTATCTAATACCTTTCCGGAAGGTATTAGATACCTTATTATATAGTATATAATATATTGAAAATAGGTATTATATATATTTCCGGAATATATATAATATATTTTTATTCCTATTCAATATAGTATTGGTACTATATAGATATAATTGTATAGCTGTTATTAGGAAGTAACAAGAATTACTCCGGTACTTTTCGGAAGTACTTCGATATATTTTCCGGATACTTGAATACAACTTTTTTTAATCCCGGTAATATTAGCTTGATCTCTGTCAATAAGTATTTTATATTTTCCTTCCGGTATATCTCTATCCAAAGGAAGTATAAAATTAGTATCTTGGGTATTATGTATTACATATAAGGTATAATCAGTCATCGTAAGAATATAGGCAATATATCGAGTATTTGCTGTTGTATCATTATAAATATGTTTATCATCAGTTTTTGATAGATCTATGGTAATCTTACCGGTGGGAGAAATACATTCTGGAGAGATGCTGTTATGTCCGGAGGAGGTATAAGAGAGGGGAGAAGAATCCCATTCTCCGGAAGTATGTACCAGTTTAAAATTTAGATTACGACTCTTATCCCACTTCTTTAAGTCAAAATTTTTTATATCCTCGGAGGTAAATGTAATACTTCCTTTACCTTCCGCATCAAATGCAATACGGTAAGGATTTGTTTTAGGGTTTGCTTCTTTCTTATGTATTTCTCCTGTAAGATAATATACGGAGTTTTTCGGAGCATGAATAAATTCTATGGTAAATCCGGTCAAATAAGTACTGTGAAAGGTATGTATCTGTTTTTGAGAACCGGAGGTATATTCCGGAGATAGAAATTGTAATGATTTTTGGATACTTTGAGCATCCGGAAGATGAAAAGCCGTATATTTTTTTCTTATTTTAATCAATTCTTGTACATAATTTAATAGAGAATGAGAGAATGTTTGATATTCATTATTTAATCGACTCCATCGTATTTGATTGGTATAATCCGGTGATTGATAAGAGTTTTCGTGGAAATAAACAGTATCTTCTTCTTTATCGATACGATCGGAAGTAATCGCTCGGTGTTTTTCTTTATCAAAAGAAGCTAAAGGTTTAGTACGCAGAATCTCATCACCGGATTGCAATATTACTCTTCCTTGAGAAGTTAAGAGTATTGCATAAGCAAATTTTATATATTGTAATCGTATTTTTTTAGTATCGTCTTTTATACTGAGGTTAATTTTATCCCATAAAGTAAGACCGTCATGAATAGAGATATAGTTCAGACATTCTTCCGGAGAGGATGCAAAACTGTGATAAGAATCATAAAATATATTTTTCCGGAAGGGTATAAACCCGTCATAATTATATAATCCTCCTGTTATTGCTGAGGCTAATACAGGCGTATAGTATGTATTTCCTTGTATAAAACCATGTACCGGTATATTTCCTGCTACGGAATCGCGGAATGAATCATTGAAATATCCTATATTTTCTCCATAAATAAGATCATTTTTAGTAATCGCTTCTTCTTCGGGAATATCTGTAAAGTTCCAAGCTTCTCCTTGCAGGATCAATTCATATATATTATCCGGATTATAACACTTTCCGGCTTGTTTTCGGATCTCTATAAGAGTCTCTTTATCAAGGAAGCTCATTAGGTCAAAACGAAATCCGTCTATATGATATTTCTCTATATAAAAGCATAAAACATCTATAATAAAGGATCTTACTTGTTTCCTTCGGCTCTCAATGGTAAACCCTGCTCCTGTTTTGTCGGATATATAACCGGATTTTTCACTGCGTAACCAACATCCGGGAGCTGCATATTCCAATGTATGCAAAGCAAAAGTATGATTAAGAACAACATCTAAAATAATCCCTATACCTGCATCATGGAGTGCTTGTATCATCATACGAAACTCTTTGATACGACAATGAGGAATTTCGGGAGAGGTAGAATATCTTCCTTCTAAGGTAAAGAAGTTCAACGGATCATATCCCCAATTATAAAAACTTTTCTTGGTATCCTTTCCGGAATAACTCCTATTCATTTCTTTTTGAGTATAAGCCTTATTTACGGGCATTAATTGTACATGAGTAATTCCTAATTGTTTCAAATACGGAATCTTTTCAATCAATCCTAAAAAGGTACCGGATTTATCTTCGGATATTGTACCGGGTTCTATGGTAAAATCTCGAATATTCAATTCATAAGCAATAATATCCGCAGTACTTTGTATATATTGAGCATTGGAATAAGATTTCTTGAAGTTTTCCGGAACAGCTAAGTAATAATTATGATTATCCTCTCCGGAAAAAGAGAAGTCATTAGGGATTGAATCTATATTATGATATCCCTTTTGAGCTAATAATTTAATAATAAGTTTACTGTTACAGATATTATCGATATCCGAAAGAAGACCTTTTCCGATATTATCACCATATAAAGTAGGATCAAAGGGAGCCATAGATATAGCATAAGGATCTAAAGCAATATATATTTTAGTTCCTGTACTTATCCTGTATTGGTAGTAAATAATATCTTGATTAGTAATAGGAATAGGTAATTTTAGAACCCAATAACCATGTTCTTTTAATTTTAATTGAGTCGGATAAGAGTGTTCTAAAGGTCTTTGATATTTATCAAACAGTAATAATTCTACTTTTCCGGCAGTAGGACACCAAAAACGAACTGTAATATAATTTAAACTGCGCTCTACTCCAAGTTTCATTCCGGGAAAATAAAACACTTCATCAATAACTCCGTTTACTTCGGAAGATATAATTACATCTATAACATCCTCCATAAAAGATATATAATATATAAACGGAGGTATAAAAGTACTCTTTAATATATACTCTCGTTTATTCTTTATCTCTATTTCAAACTTTACAGGTCTGTCTTTATAATCAAATAAATACAGATCATCAATATTTTCTATATTATGTTGAAATATAATATGAATACTATTTATATCAATAAATACAGCTTTTTTAATATGTATGGAATATTTAGGTATATATAAGTTATAATCTGAAGATTTTATAAGAGGATATTGCATAGTATATATGTTAGGGTTAAAAAATAAGTATAATGGTACAAAAATAACAATATATTCAACACATACAGAATTATTTACGAAGCAAAACGAAAAAAAACACCGGATTGATTTTTTTTTGAAAAAAACGCAAAAAACTTGTCGGAAAACAAATAAAAACCTACCTTTGCCGCCGTTTTTTAATTTATTCACATTTAAATTTTACAAATTTATGCCCGTAAAGATCAGATTAGCGCGACACGGTCGCAAAAACAAACCGTATTATCACATTGTCGCCGCAGACAGCAGAGCACCGCGAGACGGTAGGTACATCGAAAGAATCGGCTCATACAACCCGAATACCGATACTGCCTCTATTGATCTAAATTTTGAAAAAGCCTTAAAATGGATTCAACAGGGAGCGCAACCCACCGAAACTTGTCGAGCAATTTTGTCCTACAAAGGAGTTTTGTATAAAAATCACCTGTTGAAAGGAGTTGCCAAAGGCGCTTTGACGGAAGAGCAAGCGGAAGAAAAATTCAATTCTTGGTTGAAAGATAAAGAACAAAAAATCCAAGCCAAGAAAGAAAAACTGAATGCAGCTAAAAAAGCAAAAAGGGATGAACGCCTCAAAGTGGAATCCGAAATAAGCAAAGCGCGCGCCGAAGAGTTGGCAAAGAAAAAAGCAGAAGCCGAAGCGGCTAAATTAGCCGAGGAAGCCGCTGCAAAAGCAGAAGCCGAAGCAGAGGCCGCCGAAGAAGCAACTGAAGAACAGCCGGAAGGCACCCAAGAGGAAGATAAAAATACGGAAGAAGCTTAATTCCCTGTATATGTTGCCGATTGAAGAAAAGAAATGTATCAAAATCGGTGAAATTATCAAGCCTCACGGATACAAAGGCGAGGTTTTTATCCGCCTTAACCAAGAGATTATCAGTGCTAAAGAAACGGAATATGTATTCCTGAAAATGGAGGGATACATGATTCCGTTTTTTTTTGCAAGTCCTGTCAAGCCCTTCAAAGACGGATTTTTGATTCACTTTGAAGAAATCAATACGCCGGAGGAAGCAAGGGCGTTGTCAAATATTGAAGTATATTTAGAAGCAGAAAAAACGGAGACAGATAACGGAGATTCCGGAATGTTCATGGAGGAAAATACGGAAGGTTTTGACGTGTTTGACGGTGATAAATACATCGGTACGGCAGGTGATTTTTTGCCCGTTCCGTCCAACCCGCTGCTTGTGGTCTTTGGATTGAAAAATGAAGAAATATTGATCCCTTATTCTGATCGATTCATCCGTACAATCGACCATCGGGAAAGAAAAATCATTTTTGAATTACCGGAAGGTCTCGTAGAGTTGAACGATTGATTTATTCTTGAAACTTTTGTTGTATTTTGTCCACAAAATGTTTAGGCGGGCGAGATGGTTTCATTGTGTCCCGATTGACGAAAACCAGCGTTGTCTTCCCGGTATTTATCAGCTCTGTTTCGTTTCGGTAGATTTCATACTCAAAAGAAATTCGAACCTTCGGTATCTCTTTCAGGATTGTTTTTACGGTTAATTCATCGTCATAAAAAGCCGGTGCAATGTATTTTATATCCATCGAGAGTACAGGCATCATGATACCTTCCTCTTCTAATTCTCTGTAAGACATGCCGATACTACGCATCATCTCCGAGCGTGCCACTTCATAAAATAACGGATAATTTCCGTAATAAACATACCCCATGCGATCTGTTTCGCCGTAGCGTACCCTTATTTTTGTTTTTGTACAATACATGTGTTCCTCTTCTTTTTTGTGAACAATTTTTTTGATTTATATCTTTTCCGAGAACTTTAAAGCCTGAGTCTGTTCGCTTTTGAGCACATAATTTTCAAGTACTTTTAAGCACAGCAAATCTTCCAAATACGGGTTTTGGAATCGCTCAACATGTTTGTGCGCATTTGTAATGATAGCTTCGGCTTCTTCATTATGGTCAGAGTAGTATAAAATCTTTTCTTCCAAATCAGAAAAATCATTATTAATTTCCACATAATGAACACCGGGCTGCAAAGTGCCTTCCATAAACCAGGTTTCCGATTTCAGTGCGGGCATAAAGCAAAGAGAGTTTGAAGACATTGCCCACTTTAAATTTGTGGAGACATCATTGCCTTCGGGACAAAAAATGAACTTGTATTTGATTTGTTCTTTTAAAGAAAGGTAATTTTTTTGCCAAGGCACATTGGAACTTGGGTTATTGGTTTGTCCTGCATCACAGAGCGGGTGGTTCCAATATTTTTGGACAAAATCAGAGCGTAATCGCCCATAGGTGGTTCCGCGCCAGACCATCATATTTTTCTTTTCGGCAAAGGTATAAGGATCCTTTACCCACCGGAAATGACGATTCTTATTTAACTTAAACAAAATAGAATTGGCGTTTTCGCCGTGAATGGGTCTTGCTTTGAAAAGAGTGGGGTAGGGATTGACATGAGTTTCATCCCCAAAGTGATAAGCCAGCCGAGTTTCCGGGTGCAAAAAGTGCAAAAAATCTTTCAAATCCAAGTAATAATCCGTACCTTCCTTTCTCTTGAAATTTTTGATAACAATGGCTTCTTGCGGCAGTGTAAAATTTTCATTGATTTTGAAATAATAGCTCAGCCGTTCATGCAATTCATCTTGGTTGCATTCTTTTTCAAACTGTTTAAGAGCTTGATATTTTTTTTTAAAGAAGGCTTCCGGGAGTAACAGGTTGTATCCAAACCTTCGTACGTAATAAAAAAGTTTGAAACTCATTATTTTGGGTTATTTAGTCAGTACGGTAAAAGTGCGGCATCGTTTATTTTTAACGATACCGCACAAAAAGAAGTAAATTTCTAAAGTTGAGCCAGTACTTCAACCAGCAATTTTTGAAATTTTTCTACGGTTGCAATTTCCATACGTTCATCGGGGGAGTGGGCTCCTCGTATGGTTGGTCCGAAAGAAATCATATCCAAATAGGGATATTTTTCAAGGAAAAGTCCGCATTCTAACCCGGCATGAATGGCACGAACAATCGGTTTGTTTCCAAAAAGTTTTAGGTAAGCGGCTTCGGTTACTTTCAGCACTTTTGAGTTGACATTAGGTTTCCATCCGGGGTATTCATCTCCGTGTTTTACTTTGGCACCGGCCTGTTTGAAGGCGGCTCCTACGACTTCTGCCATGTAATATTTGGCACTTTCTACGGAACTGCGTTGACTTGTTTCTACCTTTATGGTGTTGTCTTCTTTGAATTTTACGGAAGCTAAGTTGCTCGAAGTTTCGACCAATCCGGGCATGTCGGCACTCATGCTGAATACGCCGTGATGACACGCTTGCAAGGCGCGAAGCAATTTGTTTTGTGTTTTTTTGCCAAGTACCCATTTAGGAGTATCGGTGGCAGTGCAGGTGATTTGTAAGTCGGGTTCAGTTACTTTGAACTCATTTTTGATGTCTGTACTTATCTTTGTGATTAGTTTTTGCAGTTTCTCTGTTTGTTTCTCTTTGACCGTAAAGATGGCGCAAGCTTCACGAGGAATGGCATTGCGTAAGTTTCCGCCGTCAAAATTGTGTAAACGAATGTTACATTTGTCGGTGGCTCGGAGCAAAATTCGTGTCAATATTTTGTTTGAATTTCCTAATCCTTTGGAAATATCATCGCCGGAATGTCCGCCTTTGAGACCTTCGACTGTAATCTTAAAAGCTCTTGATTTTTTTGCAGGTTCTTTGCGTTTGTAATTAAAAGTGGCTACCGTATCGACACCTCCTGCACAACCGATGAAAAGCTCTCCTTCATCTTCGGAGTCTAAGTTGATCAAAATCTTTCCTTCCATAAATCCTTTTTCCAAACCGAATGCGCCGGTCATCCCCGTTTCTTCATCTACGGTGAATAAGGCTTCAATCGGTCCGTGAGCAATCTCTTTGTCGGTCAGTATTGCCATGGCGGAAGCTACGCCTATTCCGTCATCGCCTCCCAGTGTTGTCCCTCGGGCTTTTACCCATCCGTCTTCAATATAAGTTTGGATTGGATCTTTGTCAAAATCATGGTTTACATCGGCATTCTTTTCACAAACCATATCTATGTGGCTTTGTAAAATCACTGTCGGGGATTGTTCTTTGCCCGGAGTCGCTTTTTTTTTGATTAAAACATTGCCGGTTTTGTCGGTTTTGGCTTCCAGATTATTTTTTTTTGCAAAATCCATCAAATAGGCAATCATTTTTTCCTCTTTTCGCGACGGACGCGGTATTTTTGTAATTTCGTCAAAATATTTCCAAACTGCTTGAGGCGTTAAATTCTTCATTATACATTATTATTTAGTTATAAAATATGCCCAAAGTTAATAAGTTATTTTAAAAATAAAAACTGCTTTTATCGGTGAAAACTTTCAGATTTATTATTAACTTTGTTTTTCTATATTTTTATCGGGAAAACGAATGATCAACGGAAAGAGAATCATAGTGGTATTACCGGCCTATAATGCCGAAAAAACTTTGGAAATGACCTATCATGAGATCCCTTTTGATATTGTGGATGATGTGATTTTGACCGATGACCAAAGTAGCGACGAGACCTTAAAAAAAGCAGAAGAAATCGGGATAAAACACCTTATAAGGCATGACCAAAATAAAGGATACGGCGGAAATCAAAAATCTTGCTACAATAAAGCTCTGGCACTGAATGCGGATATTGTTGTAATGTTACACCCTGATTATCAATATACTCCAAAGTTAATCCATTCCTTGTGTTATTTAATTGCGCAGGAGGTCTATCCCGTAGCCATCGGTTCTCGGATTTTGGGCAAAGGAGCATTGAAAGGAGGAATGCCTCGCTATAAATACATCGCCAATCGCTTTTTAACCTTGTTTCAAAATATATTGATGAATCAAAAATTATCCGAATACCATACCGGATACAGAGCCTTTTCCAAAGAAGTTTTGGAGGCGGTCAATTATAACGACAACTCCGATGATTTTATTTTCGACAATCAAATGTTGGCTCAAATATTTTATAAAGGGTATGAAGTGGCTGAAGTTACTTGCCCCACAAAATACTTTGAAGAAGCTTCCTCCATTAACCTTCGTAGGAGTATCAAATACGGATTGGGAGTTATGCATATTTCCTGTTTGTACTTTTTGAATAAAATTTCATTACTCAAAAGCAAAATGTTTCAATAAGCATTTTTTTGTAAAATTCGCGAATAATTTATGCAAAATACCGATAAACGAATTTTAATTGACAAGTCTTGTCCTGCTGATTTAAAGAACGTTGCTGAAAAAGTTTGGGCAGGAGAGCGTATCACCGATTCGGATGCTTTATTGCTTTACGAACGTGCCGAACTTGCCTTCTTGGGAGTTCTGGCAAACTATATACGCGAAAAAAAGTATGGAGATCGCACCTACTTCAATAAAAACTTTCATGTTGAGCCCACCAATATTTGTATTTACTCCTGTAAATTTTGTTCTTACGTGCGCAAGATGCACGAAAAAGATGCCTGGGAATACAGTATCGACGATATATTGAAAATTGTAGCCGGATACAAAAACAAGGAAGTCAGTGAAGTGCATATCGTAGGAGGAGTACATCCTCAACGCGACTTGCACTATTACGGAGAAATGCTTCAAAAAATTAAAGAATTACGCCCCGATATTCACATCAAAGCTTTTACTGCCGTAGAATTGGAATACATGATAAAAAAAGCCGGTCTCTCGCTCAAGGATGGATTTGAGCAACTGAAAGCTTACGGATTGGATTCCCTGCCCGGCGGAGGAGCCGAAATTTTTTCCGAAGAAATTCGTAAGGAATTGTGTGATGCCAAAGCCTCTTCGCAAATGTGGTTGGAGATACATGAAGCTGCCCATCTCGCCGGCATACCTTCCAACGCAACGATTCTTTACGGACACATAGAGCAATATGCGCACCGTATTGATCACATGGCACGTTTGCGTAACTTGCAAGACAGAACCGGAGGTTTCAATACATTTATCCCCCTGAAGTATAAAAGCGCCAACAACAAGCTTTCCCGTTTTGTAAAAGAAGTATCAACCATTGAAGATTTGAAAAATTTTGCAGTGGCACGTATCTATCTGGATAACTTTCCCCATCTGAAAGCCTATTGGCCCATGATAGGAAAACAATCGGCGCAACTTTCACTTTCTTTCGGAGTTGATGATATTGACGGAACGATTGATGACAGCACAAAAATTTATTCCATGGCAGGGGCAGAGGACAAAAATCCTGCCATGAATACCGAAGATCTCGTATATTTGATTCGATCTGCCGGAAGAACTCCCGTGGAACGAGATACTTTGTATAATGAAATTCGGATTTATTAACCTTCTTTTCGAAAGAGATATTTTTTCAAAAATAAAAAAAACTTACCTTTGCCTCTATATGCCGGTCAATTTTAGTTTGCAATGAAAAATACTCAAATAAAATACTCGTTCGTTGTTCCCGTTTTTAATGAAGAAGCCAACATTCGCAATTTGTACCGGCGACTTTTGGAAATCAATGCCAAGCATGCCGAGAGTTGGGAATTGATATTTGTCAATGACGGGAGTGTGGATGGCAGTCGGCAAATTTTGGAAGACTTATGTCGCATTGACAATCATGTCAAATACATAGAATTGAGTCGAAACTTTGGGCATCAAGCAGCACTTTCGGCAGGTCTTAAATATGCAGTAGGTCAGGCGGTTATATCTATGGATTGCGATTTGCAAGATCCTCCGGAGGTGATTGTCGAGATGATGCAAAAATGGCAACAGGGCTATAAAATTGTTTATGCACGAAGGTTGAATTATCGCAAAGACAATTGGCTCAAAAAGGTGGGCTCAAAGCTGTTTTATCGAGTTTTGGGACGCTTCTCAAAGGTTGATATTCCCTCCAATGTCGGAGACTTTCGCTTGGTCGATCAGCTTGTTTTGAGAGAGATCAATCGAATGCCTGAACATTCTCGATATTTGCGCGGTATGGTTGCATGGACAGGATTTTCTCACACATTTGTGGATTATCAACGTCCGGACAGAACTGCCGGAGAATCCGGTTATAGTCTTCGTAAGTTGGCAAAATTAGGAATGGACGGAGTTGTCAATTTTTCCATGTTTCCTCTTCGCTTGGCACTTTATTTGGGCTTGCTCAGCATTCTTTCCGGTATGGGTTTGTTCCTTTACCAGCTTTTAGACGTACTCATAAACGGAGTTTATTATCATTTGTATAAATGGCTCATTGTCATCATTTATATTTTTATCGGATTTATGTTTATGCTCTTTTGGATAGTCGGCGAATATATCGGAAAAATATATGACGAAGTCCGCAAAAGACCGGTCTTCATTATTAACAAAATGACAAATTTTGACCAATAAAAAAACTCTATGCGCTTGTTGATACTCAACTACGAATACCCGCCTTTGGGTGGAGGAATGGGAGTCGTTTCTCGATTTCATGCCGAGGGATTGAGTCGAGAAGGACACAAAGTAACCGTGCTGACAACTTGGTTTCAAGGAGAAAAAGAAATAGCTCAAGAAGGGAATTTGCAGATTATAAAACTCAAATCAAAGCGAAGATACACCTACAAATCAACACCTGATGAATGGATTTCGTGGATCAGGGCAAGCAAAAAATTTCTAAAAAAACATTTGGTCGAACATACTTACGATATGTGCATGGCACATTTTGCTTTGCCTGCCGGGGAAGTTGCCGCATTTGCAAAAAGGAAATTTCATTTGCCTTATGTAGTCATTTCGCACGGGCAAGATATTCCTTGGTTTTTCCCAAAGCAAATGTTTAAGTATCACTTGTTTACGTATTTTTGGATCAAAAAAATATGCCGAAACTCCGAAAAACTGATCCTCCTTACACAAGCAATGAAAAAAAATGCTGATCGATTTATGGGCAAATACAAAGATCAAAATACCATCATACCCAATGGTTTTGAGTCTAAAGAATTTTATCCCGATTACAGTTTGAAGAAAAAAACGTTTACCCTCCTGTTTGTCGGCAGACTCGTTGCACAAAAGGATCCGTTTACTTTCCTGAAAGCATTAAAAATATTGGCAAAAGCAGAGCTTCCTTTTAAGGCTCATATCGCCGGGGACGGACCCTTGCGAAAGAAAATGGAAAATTTTGTCCGACAGCATCGCCTAGCCGAATATGTTACTTTTAAAGGTTGGTTAAGCAAAAAAGAGATGTTGCACGAGTATCAAAGCGCTTCTTTGCAAGTAATATCTTCCAAAGCCGAAGCCATGTCTATCGCAGCCTTGGAAAGCCTTGCTTGCGGGCAGTTTATCATTTCCACGCCGGTGAGCGGCAATACCGATATGATTCGTGAAGGCATCAACGGAAGCTTTTTTAAATATTCCGATGCCGAAACTTTGGCTCAAAAGATCAAAGCTTTTTACACGGATTATTTTTTACAAGATTACCGCCTGTCTGAATCGGATATCCGAGATTTTAAACAAAAATTTGACTGGAAGCATATCATATCATTGCTTCAAAAAGAACTTTTGGTGCTGTCTTCCAAGGAAGAAAAAGAACAATAAAAATAGATATTCATAATCGCTTAAAATTAAAGAGCATGAAAAATATAAAAAGAAGTTGTTTCCTGATTGGTATTTTTTTGAACTTAGCCCCGATGCTTTGGGCGCAAGATTTTGATACATTTTTTGAAGATAAAACCCTGCGTTTTGACTATGTAATCGGAGGAAGCGGAGACGAAATATGCGTGTATCCCGAAAAAATGAAGGAAGAACCCTATTGGGGAGGCTCAAAAATAAATTTAGTCGATACCTTTAATTTTGGTGATTTCTTTGTTGAAATTTACGATGTCAAAAGCAATAAGATGATTTATTCAAGGGGATTTTCTTCGCTCTTTTATGAATGGACAGATACCGAAAAAGTCAAAAATGAAACACGCAGTTTTTATGAATCGGTTGTTTTTCCTTTCCCGAAGAGTCCGGTAAAAATTAAAATTCTGATGCGGCGTAGAAACATGCAGTTTCAAACTCTCTTTTCCCAAAATATAGACCCGACAAATGTGATGATAATCAAAGATCGGAGAAATGCATATCCGACCGAAAAGTTGCATTATTCCGGCGATCACCATAAAAAATTGGATATTGTTATTATTCCCGAGGGATATACGACCGAGGAAATGACGAAATTTAAAAAAGACTGTCGGCGATTTATCGACTATTTTTTTGAAGTAGAACCTTTTAAAACTCACAAAGACAAAGTCAACTTTTGGGCGGTTAAAGCTCCCTCGTTGGAAAGCGGAACGGACATCCCTCACAAAAATATATGGAAAAATACATTGCTGGATACTCACTTCGGAACTTTTGGTACGCCGCGTTACTTGACAACACAATCCGTTGATAAACTGAGAGATGCAGCATCTTATGTTCCTTATGATCAGATTTACATTTTGGTAAACAGTAAAACTTACGGCGGCGGCGGAATATTCAATTATTACAACTTATGTACTGCCGATCATCCGCAGTCCGGACGCGTATTTACCCACGAATTCGGTCATGCCTTTGCGGCGCTTGCCGATGAGTATGAATATGGATGGGAAAAAGCGGAAGATTTTTACGATATGCAAGTTGAACCTTGGCAAGTGAACATCAGTAATCTTTCAAATTTTGAAAAAAAATGGAAAGGAAAGGTGAAAAAAAACACCCCGATCCCGACAGCGGATCATAAAAAATACCGGCAAGAAATCGGTGCTTTCGAGGGCGCCGGTTATGTAAAAAAGAAGATCTATCGACCCACATACAATTGTAAGATGCGTACCAATTCTACCGATGAATTTTGCCCCGTATGTTACGAAACAGTCTTGAAAATGCTCCAATTTTATGCCGAATAAGCTGTCCGTTTGCAAAAAGGACTTTTTACAGGCTTATAAGATTTTGGATTTATTCGGATAATTGATATTGTAGTGCAATCCGCGGCTCTCCTTGCGAGATTTCGCCATTTTTATGATCAAATAGGCTATATTGATAGAGTTGCGCAATTCGCAAATTTCTCGCGAGATTTTTGATCGATCATACAAAGCTCTTGTTTCTTGATACAAAATATTTAGTCGCGATAATGCTCTGTCCAGACGCAAGTCCGTACGCACAATTCCTACATAATTGGTCATAAGGAGTCGTAACTCTTTAAATTCTTGCGTAATCAGAATCATCTCTTCCGGGTGTGTTGTGCCTTCGTCCGACCATTGCGGAATACCTTCTCGAAGTTTTGTTTTGTCCAGCTTTTTGATTCCTTCCTCGGCGGCTTTGTTGGCATAGACTAATGCTTCAAGTAATGAGTTGGATGCCAGTCGGTTTGCACCGTGCAATCCGGTAGAGGAACATTCTCCGGCTGCGTATAAGCGCTTGATCGAGGTTTTTCCTTTATTATTGACTCGTATGCCGCCGACCAAGTAGTGAGCCGCCGGTGCCACGGGGATATAATCTTTGGTAAAATCAATATCTATACTCAGGCATTTTTTGTAAATATTGGGAAAGTGATTTTTTAAATCTTCTGCATTCAAATGTGTGCAGTCCAAGAAGACATGTTCTTTTCCGCTTATTTTCATTTCCGTATCAATGGCTCTTGCAACTATATCTCTGGGCGCCAAGTCCTTACGCTTATCATATTTTTCCATAAAGGCTTCGTTGTTATGGTTGCGAAGAATGGCACCGAAACCTCGCATGGCTTCGGTTATCAAAAATGCAGGACGTTCTTTTTTGTTGTACAGTCCCGTGGGGTGAAATTGCACAAACTCCATATCGGTAATCAAGGCTTTGGCTCTGTACGCCATGGCGATACCGTCTCCGGTGGCTATTTCGGGGTTAGTGGTTATGTCATAAATATTGCCCAGACCACCGGTTGCCATGTAGGTTATTTTGGATAAAAATAAATCTACTTTATGGGTTTGCGGGTTTAAAACATATGCTCCAAAGCATTGAATATCACCGGTATTTCGGATAATTGTATATCCCAAATGGTGTTGTGTGATTAGATCTACGGCGTAGTGATTTTCGCATACTTTGATGTTGGGATGTTTCAAGACTTGTTCGGTGAGAGCGCGTTGAATTTCTTCCCCGGTCTTGTCTTTGTGGTGATAGATTCGGTTTTCGGAGTGTCCGCCTTCTCGACCCAAATCAAAACTGCCGTCTGCATTTTTGTCAAATTTTGCGCCGAAATCAATCAGTTCTTGAATGATATTCGGGCCGGTCGTAATTACCGTACGCACAACATCTTCATCGCATAATCCGTCTCCGGCGATTAGGGTGTCTTTGATGTGTTTTTCGCAATTATCCGGACGGTAGGCTACAGAGGCTATTCCGCCTTGTGCATAATTTGTGTTTGTGTCTGTTATTTTACTTTTGGTGATAATTGTTACTTGTCCTTTCTCGGCTACTTTGAGGGCATACATCAGCCCGGCAAGTCCGGAGCCGATGACTAAAAAGTCTGTCGTGTGTGTCATCTTAACTTTTTTTGGGGTCTGTGAAGTGTGTAAATTTCTTTTGGGCTAAAAAAACAAATTTGCTATTGAGGTTGTGTTCGGCATTAAGGTTTTCAAAGTGAAAAATCAGCCACGAGTTCCACCGGACAATGGTCGGAGTGTTTGGCATCCGGCAAAATGTTTGCTGATTTGATTTGCGGTTTAAACTCCTTATTTACAATATGATAATCAATACGCCAGCCTTTGTTTCTTGCACGAGAGTTGGCGCGATAGCTCCACCAGGAGTAACAGTGCGGAGCGGGGTTTATTTCTCGAAAAGTATCGATAAAACCGGTTGCCAAGAAATCGGCAAACCATTGGCGTTCTTCCGGTAGAAATCCGGATGTTTTTTGTTGCTTTTCCGGGTTGTGAATATCTATCCATAAACGGCAAATATTATAATCTCCCGAAATAATTAAGTGCTTTCGGGTTTGTTTTAACTCATTGATATAGAGGCAGAAATCTTCCAACCACTGCATTTTAAAAGCTTGACGCAGTTCGCCGCTTGATCCGGAGGGGTGATACACGCTGATCACCGAAATATCGCCAAAATCGGCGCGCAAAAATCGTCCTTCGGCATCATATTTTTCAATTCCCATGCCGGCAATTACTTTGTCCGGTTTCATTTTTGTCAAAATTCCTACGCCGCTGTATCCTTTCTTTTTTGCCGAAAACCAATGACATCGGTAGCCCATATCTTCAAAAATACGGCTATCGATTTGTTCCGGCATGGCTTTAATTTCTTGAAGACAAACGATGTCCGGATTGCATGTTTGCAGCCAGTCGGTCAGCCCTTTTTGCATGGCTGCTCGGATGCCGTTTACGTTATATGATATTATTTTTTTTATTTCTCCCAAAATCTTTATTCTTTTGAATTATAAAAATATTTGCAAATTTAGCGTTTTCTTTCAGATAAGAAAAAATACTATGAAGAGAATTGTCGTGTCTGTGAGCAATGATTTGGTTACGGATCAAAGAGTAAAAAAAGTCTGTGATACTTTGCATCATGCCGGTTTTGATATCTTGCTTATAGGGCGGCGTTTTAAGAATAGTTTGCCGGTGGAAACAGCTTATCGGACGCATCGTTTCAGGCTTTTGTTTCATCGTTCTTTTTTGTTCTATGCGGAGTTGAACCTTCGTTTGTTTTTCAAATTATTGTTTACGAAAAAAGATATTCTTCTTGCCAATGATTTGGATACTCTTCTTCCTAATTTCTTAACAGCAAGGATTTTACGAAAGAAACTTGTGTATGATTCGCACGAGTTGTTTACGGAAGTTCCGGAGCTCCGGGAGCGACCTTTTGTAAAAAAAGTTTGGTTGGCAATCGAGCAATTTATTTTTCCGAAATTAAAAAATGTGATGACCGTGAACCATATTATTGCGGATATTTACAGCAAAAAATATGGGGTTCCCGTGCGAGTTGTGCGAAATATAAGCCCGAAGATAAAGTTGCCGAATGTTGAAGAATCAAAAATGAGGCAGTGGAAGAAGGGGAGAAAGATGCTTATTTTGCAAGGGGCCGGGATCAATAAGGACAGAGGTGCCGAAGAGGCTGTCGCCATGATGCAGTATTTGGACAATGTTTTTCTGTTGATTATCGGAGGCGGTGATGTGTTTGACAATTTGAAAAAAATGAGAATTGATTTGGGATTGGAAGATAAAGTGTTGATTATGAGTCGTTTGCCATATATTGAACTTTTGCAATATACCCAAATGGCTGATTTGGGATTATCCTTGGATAAGGGTACCAATTTGAATTACGAATACAGTTTGCCCAATAAAATTTTTGATTATATCCGTTGTGAAGTGCCCTTGTTTGTTTCGAACAGAAAAATAGTGGCTCAATTAGTCAGAGAAAATGAGATCGGTTTTGTTTTTACCGAACATCAACCTCGTTTGATGGCTCAACAAGTTACGGAAATCTTTGCCGACAAAGAACGATACCAAATTTACAAGAAAAATTTAAAGCAGGCTGCTTCTTCTTTCTCATGGGAGGAGGAAGCTAAGACTTTGTTGTCTTTTTATGAAAATTTAGAATGATTTATCCATGATTTTTATCTACGCAAAGGCGCACTCTCCTCGATTGGAATATACTTGTAAACTTCTGTTTAACAATGTATTAGGTGTAAAATTCTCGATAGTTACTTCAATAGATACAAGAAGCAAAATTCCCCTGATCAATTATTCCGAAGAAGAATTGCCGGGAAGCCTTCGGATTATTCCACATGCTTTGTTGTTTGAATCCGACATTAAGGAGCAAGCAATTAGGGTAGAGTTTCAAGACAAAATCCCCTGTTTTTTTAAGACTTCAGATTCTCCGGATTTACCGTACGATCTCTTTGCTTCTTCCTTTTATACGGCTGTTCGTTACGAAGAATATTTGCCTTTTGTTCCCGATGCTCACGGACGATTCTCTGCAAAAGAAAGTCTTGCTTTTCGTGAAAATTTTTTGCAAATCCCAATCGTTCACATATGGTCTAATATTTTGAAAAACAGGATATTAGAGAAGTTTCCCCATCTTATTTTTCCGGAGAAAAAGTTTGAACAAATCAATACCATAGACATTGATGTGGCTTATGCTTTTAAGGGAAAGCCTTGGCTTAGACAAGCCGGCAATATCTTCAAATCACTGCTCGGCGGGAAGACGCAAGAACTGAAAAAACGCCTTGATTATTGGGTAAAAGGAATCGATTATTTAGATACCTATGATTACATCAAGGAGGTTGCCGAAAGTTCCGGAATTTACCCTGTTTTTTTCTTGGAAATAGGAAAATATGCGCGGTATGACCGAAATTTACCTTTGAACAGAACTTACAAATCCTTGATAAAAAAATTAGAAGAATTCGGAGAACTTGGGATTCACCCGTCTTATCGCTCAAATTTTAAGCCGGAGGACTTGCCACGTTTGGTCAGAAAATTGGAGAAAATTACAAAAAAGAAAATCACAAAAAGTCGGCAACATTTTTTGATGCTCAGGTTTCCGGAAACTTATGAACGACTGATTAGCAATGGTATAGAAGAAGATTATACTATGGGTTTTGCGGATAGTGTCGGATTTCGTTCCGGCTTGTGTGTTCCTTATCCCTTTTTTAATTTGAGGAAAAATGAAGAACGTCCTTTAACAATTATTCCTTTTCAGGTCATGGACGGGACGCTGAAAGAGTACATGCAATTATCCGTTTCCGATGCCCAAAAAAGATTGCAAGATTTGAGAGAGGAAACAAAAAAAGCAGGCGGGATTTTTGTTTGTTTGTTCCACAATTCTTCATTGACGGATGATGCGCCCTGGAAAGGGTGGAGGAAAGTGTACGAAACTGCTTATAAACAGTCCTAAAACGGGATTATCGGTTGAAATCCCACTTTGAAAATTCTGCCACAGCCTCCGGACAATCAAAACTTATTTTTACGGGAACTACCGTAGCATAATCACGTTCCACATTGTATAAATCGGTATCCTCGGCTTCGGGTTCTTTGTTGTCCAAATACCCGGTCATCCATAAAAATTTGCGTCCGTGCGGATCTTGAGCCGAAACAAATTGTTCCTGCCATATCGCGTTTGCGGCGCGTACCGTTTTTATGCCTTTGACCTTTGTTGTGGTTAAATCGGGAAAATTGACATTTAAGCAAACGCCGGTAGGAAAGTCTTTTTGTAAGGCTTCGACAATGATTTTTTCCATCCAACTTTTGGCGGATAAAAATTCAATGTACGGGTTGTGATTGGCGACTGAAAATCCGATAGATTTTATACCGTTCAAAGTTCCTTCAATAGCGGCTGCCATTGTGCCGGAGTACAAAACACTGATTGCGGTATTATCTCCGTGATTGACCCCTGAGAGCAATAAATCCGGTTTTCTCTTTCCCAATTGATGCAATGCCAATTTGACGCAATCGACCGGAGTGCCTCCGCAGGAATATTCCGCATAATCTTTTTCTTCCTTTATCAAACGATATTTGAGAGGCAAGCTTTGGGTAATCGAGTGTGATTGAGCAGATTGCGGAGCATCCGGAGCCACAACCAATACTTCTCCGAATTGTCGTGCTGTTTCTATCAGTAAGCGCAATCCGTGAATGCTTATTCCATCGTCATTGGTTATCAATATATAGGGTTTTTCAGTCATTTGGTATCCGTTTTAAGGAAGAAAAAAATAAACTCCGCAAAGGTAAAAAAAAGATTTTTTTGAGCAAAAAAATATACCGGCATTCCTTTGCTATATGCAATAAGTGCAACAAAACTTATGTTTAGTTCCTTTCTAAAAATTTACAAAAAAAGCAGAGACGCCATTCGTTGCATCTCTGCTTTTAAATTCAATGTTTAAAACTAAAAGTCTATTTTACAATGATTTTCTTTACTACACTAAAATCTTTACCTGCAATTTTTAATAGATAAACACCCGGTTTATTTATGTTTACCTCGTTCTTGCCTTCTTGCAATTTTTTAGTTTCTACAAGTTTGCCCGACAGGCTCATTACCTGCAAGTTGCCGGCATTAGGCACATCTACAAAGAAATGACCGCTTGACGGATTTGGGTAAATGCTCACTTGCGAAGCGTTTACATTTTCAATGGCATTTGGCTTGTCGCCCTTTCCTTTTACTGCAACTGTATGATTTCCTGCATTATCGGTAAAGCTGATTGTTGCCGATTGCGCACCTGCCGCAGTTGGCTTAAAACTAACCGTTACTTTTGCGCTTGCGCCTGCCGCTACTTCCAATGTTGCGGGCGAAACGGTAAACACTGCTTTATTGCTTACTATCTTGCTTATTCTTAGCGCTCCCTCGCCGGTGTTTTTAATGGTAATGGTTTTTTGGGCTGTTTTGCCAACTTTAACACTTGCAAAATCTAAACTTGATGGCGTGGCGGCAAACTTAGGTACAGTTCCTTTTCCTTTTACTGCAACTGTGTGATTTCCGGCATTATCCGTAAAACTGATTGTTGCCGATTGCGCACCTTTTGTAGTTGGCTTAAAGCTAATAGTTACCTTTGCGCTTGCACCTGCTGCTACTTCCAATGTTGCGGGCGAAACGGTAAACGCTGCTTTGTTGCTTACTATTTTGCTTATTTTTAGCGCAGCCTCGCCGGTGTTTTTAATGGTAATGGTTTTTTGGGCTGTTGTGCCAACTTTTATTCCCTTAAAATCTAAACTTGAAGGTGTGGCTACAAATG
>PDWI01000445.1_pt1 | contig 67147 bp, 62 predicted proteins | sample 1430891 | NCBI WGS metagenome assembly PDWI01 (sample SAMN01162508, study PRJNA174530) | Oral metagenome, whole genome shotgun sequencing project. | biome: Marine environment; feature: Marine mammal; material: Swab sample of the gingival sulcus; isolation source: swab sample of gingival sulcus...
CACGGGATAAATTTGCCGCATCTCGCTGATCGGGGAGAATATATCGCCTCGGAATCCAGCTTTTACCGGGTTCTCCACGAAGCGGACGAACAGCATCACTGGGGCCGAAGCCGCAAGCCTGTATCTTCTCCGCCTCCGGAGGGCTGGTGCGCCAGATGGACATCTGCAGCCGCAAAATCGCTGGATGGGAAGTCCATCCCGCGGAAAGCGCCGAAAACAGCACCGCCATCGCGCCATCCAGTACGTCACCCCGGCCCGGCGGCACAACGAAAACCGGGGTTTCGGGACGACAATCCCGAGAGCCGCCCGTGTATCAGCGGCGGCCCTGGGGCGCCGGGACTGTATTCAGCATGCAGGTGGAAAAATGGGACCGGGGAGGCTGCTGCGCTTCGTGAGCAGGATTCATTTACTGTGCGCTGGTTCAAATCCTTGACATGCCATAAGCTCTTGACATAGGATGCCCGGAATTTCAGCGGAGGAGATCGCCGGGCGGCGGCCTTTGCCAGCGGGGAGATATCGTTGGCAGCCGCCGGAATGCGATCCAAACCAGCCAATGGGAGAGATGGAATGGAGATGGACAGCAACCATCCGGCATTGCAGGGAATCGCGCTGCGGCTGCGGGGCCTCCGGGACGCCCTGGGTCTGACGGTGGAAGAAATGGCGGAAAAGGCGGGGGTCAGGCCGGAAGAGATACAGACCTATGAATCCGGGGAAGAGGAAGTACCGGCCAGTTTTCTTTTCTATGTGGGCCAGGCGTTTCAGGTGGACCTGAGCGTACTCATGTTCGGTGCCGAGGCCCATCTGAACACGGGTTCCCTGGTGCGCAGCGGAAAGGGGATGGCGGTTACCCGGCGAAAGGATTACGATTATAAGAGCCTGGCCTACCGGTTTATCGGCCGCAAGATGGAACCGTTCATCGTAACGGTGCCGTACAAGGAAGAAATGGACTTGCGATTCAATGAGCATCCCGGCCAGGAATTCATTTATATGCTTAAGGGGCGCCTGGAACTGAGCCTGGGAAGTAAAAAATATATCCTGGAGCCCGGCGATTCCATGTATTTCAATTCCACGCTGCCCCACGCCCTGAGAGGACTGGACGGAAACAGCGCGGAATTTCTGGACGTGATCAGTTAGCCCTTTTGCCGCCGGCAGTCGGCGATCAGCATAGTCATGGAGAGTACGGATGAAAAAACTGCGGCCTGAGACCTATGAGGAATTTCTGGAAAAATTCGAGATGAATGTCCCGGAGAGATATAATTTCGTCTACGATATGCTGGATCCCAAGGCGGCCGCGCATCCCGATGAAATCGCCATGATTCATGTGGATGACGACGGCGTGCGGCGGGAATATTCCTATGGCTGGTTTGCCGAAATATCTTCCCGGCTGGCCGGGGGGCTTCAGGATGCCGGGCTGGGAAAGGGCGACCGGGTGATGATCATTCTGCACCGGCGGGTGGAATTCTGGGTATCCATGCTGGCCCTTTCCCGTATCGGCGCGGTGGGCATCCCTTCTCCGTCTTTGCTCACGGCCAAGGATATCGAATACCGGATCAATTTCGCCAGCGTCAGGGGCGTGGTGACGGACCACCACCTGATTCCCCGGGTGGATGAAGCGCTTTCCGCCTGTCCCGGTCTCCGGTTCCGCATCCAGGCATCGGGCGGGGAAAACGCGGAGGGGTGGCTTGATTTCGATGCCTTGTGCGATGCGGGGCCAACGCAATTTCCGCGTCCGGAAGACGCCGCCGGGGGGGAGGATACCCTGCTTATTTTTTTCTCCTCGGGTACCATGGGGCAGCCCAAAATGGTGGCCCATCCCCATACCTATCCTTTGGGACATTATGTTACCGGTGTGTACTGGCATGACCTGGAGCCAGGGGATATCCATCTCACCGTATCCGATACCGGCTGGGGAAAGGCGCTCTGGGGGAAGTTTTACGGGCAGTGGATGGCGGGAGCCGTCGTTTTCGTCTATGATTTCCGGGGAAAATTCGAACCGGCCGATCTTTTGCGGGTCGTAGCCGACCACAAGATCACCTCCTTTTGCGCTCCGCCCACCGTGTACCGCTTCCTGGTGCGCGAAGATCTGAGATCCTGGGATTTTTCAGCCCTGCGCCATTGCACCACCGCCGGGGAGCTGCTCAACGAGAGCGTCTTTCACACCTGGAAAGAGATCCTGGGGCTTCCCATTTACGAAGGCTACGGCCAGACCGAGACCACGCTTCAGCTGGCGACCTTTCCTTGTATGGCGCCCAGGCCCGGCTCCATCGGGAAACCTTCTCCCGGGTGGGATGTGGTGCTGCTGAATGATGACGATCAGGAATGCGCACCCGGCGAGGAAGGAGAAATCTGCATCCGCATGGGCGGGTCTCCCGTATGGGGATTGTTTTCCGCGTACCTGAAAGAGCCGGAAAAGACCGCCGAGTCCATGCGCGACGGATTTTACCGCACCGGTGACAAAGCCTGGATGGACGAGGACGGCTATTTCTGGTTCATGGGGCGGGTGGATGATCTGATCAAAAGCTCAGGCTACCGCATCGGCCCCTTTGAGGTGGAAAGCGCCCTGGTGGCCCATGACGCGGTGGTGGAAGCCGCCGTCACCGGGATCCCGGATCCGGTGCGGGGGCAGGTGGTCAAGGCCACGGTGATCCTCTCTGCGGGATATGAGGGCAATGAAGAGCTGGTAAAGACCTTGCAGGACCATGTCCGCAAGGTCACGGCGCCCTATAAATATCCCCGCGTGATCGAATTTGTAACGGAGCTGCCCAAAACCATTTCCGGAAAGATCAAACGCGCCGATATCCGCAACGCCGACCTGGAAAAAATGACGGCGGACGGTGGATAATGTAAGCAATCAGGGCTGCTTCATACATCCCTCTGCAACCGAAATAAGATACCTCCTGAGCCTGTCTACCAAATAACGACCTTTATTAATAATATACTTGCCGTCTCCGTTTCCGAGGGAGAACATATAGAACGACAGTGTTCCCGAGCTGATAAATACAATGAACCCGATTGATGCCTCACGCCAACTGGCGAAGAACTGTCTCGTTCCCTCAATGTCTCCGATGAAATATTGATAGCCGCCCACACACAGCAGCATTCCGGTTCCAAAACATATGAGCATTGAGCCCTGAATAGTAAGTACGGAAAAGAATACGTAAGGAAGGGAAAGAATTATATTGAAGATATACCATAAATCGAGAATTGAGGTACAAAAGCTGTATTTGATGCATGTAATCAGCGATTTTTTTCCGACCTTCTTCCTGGCGAACACCGCAGCAATCATTATTTGCCCCAGGATGTAAGCGGAAAAAAGGATATTATAATTTAAAAAGAGTAAATCATCACCCCAAAAGAGTAAATCATAACTGAATCCCATGTCTATGCTTGCCATGGCTATAGCGTATCCCTGAGCCAGAAACCCGAGAACGGCATATAGATTCAGGAATGGCCCAAAGAAATCAAGGATTTTAAAAAAAGTGGGTAGTTTTTTTTCTTTTTTCAAAATGGATGACCCGCCTTAATATTATGGCGTATTTTTTTCATGACGCCTGGGGGAATATGGGGAAAGCAGGGAGGGCATGTTACCGGGGATCTATTCCTTTACTTCAAAATGAATGGCCCTGGGAGAATCCGCCGGGATTTTACGGCCCAGGGCGATGATGCCCGATCCTTCCAGCACCAGTTCGCTGCGTTTGAGATTGACGCCGTTTCGTTTCCCCATTTCCACATATGTGCCGTTGGTGCTGTGGTCGATCAGGTAGAATTCCCCGTTGCGGAATTCAATGCGGGCGTGAGAGCGGCTTACGCGGGTATCAATGATTTCCAGATCATTATGTTCCTGGCGGCCGAGGGTGGCGGTGGGGCGCATCCGGGAAAGAGCCAGCGTCTGGTCTCCATACCGTACCTCAAGGGTGCCGCCCCTGGGTATCGGAATGCCGCCGGTTTCCGGTTCTTTTTCTTTTTTTTGCAGATGGGGCAGGGGTTCCAGCGGCACCTGAATCCGCAGGATTTCATGGCAATTGCTGCATTGAACCGCTTTTTTTTTACGGATCAGATCCTCGTCCACATCATTGCGGCCGCCGCAGTCTTCACAAAATACGATCATGGGGTGGTGGTCCTAAACGGTCATGCCCGGTGCATCCGTGATATCCATTTTTCCATGGTATTCCGGCCGGGGCTCAGGCATCCAGGTGCTCCCGGAGCAGTTTGATTTCGTTGCGCAGGGCCCTGAGTTCCGATTGAAGGGTTTCCTTGATCTGGTACATCACGGCCAGCAGGTTTTCATCCGTCGGGGACGGCATGGCTGGCTCCGCGGATGCAGGCGAAGGCGCCGCCCGGGGAACCGGCGCGGGCACTGGTTCCCCGGGCGGGGGAGCCGCCGCCGGTCTGGCGATATCCTGCTTGAGTTGTTTATAGCGGTTCACCTGGGTGACCAGCATCCTTTTTTTGTCCGCCTCGCTCAATGACGGCAAAAGGAGTGCTTTTTCCATCTCTTCATATACCGTATGCAGAAGCTGGATGGAATCCGGATGGGCATTGGCCCGTTTTTTCCGGATGTATTTTCCCAGGGATCCCAGCAGCTGAAAAAAGGCCACCATCAGTTTTTCGGACCGGAACGTATTTTCGAGGCGGGAAATTTCTTCTCCCAGCTTCTGCATGATCTGATCCGTTATTTCCCATTCCAGGGAAAGAACAATGGATTTCAAGTGATTGATGGGAGACGATTCCACTACGTCCGCAGGCACGGTATCTTCCGGCGGATCATCGTCGTTTTTCTCAAACAGGGAATCTATTCTGGAGGCGCCGGATGCAGACGGCCCGGCCGCTGCCCGGGATTCCACGGCGGGAGGAGAGGGAGGCGAATCGCCTTCGGAGCCAAAAATATCGTCCAGCCGGTTGTCTACCTGCTCACTGATCACCCGGTCATCGTATTGTTCCGTCAATTATCCGCCCTCCTGCTGGAAATTTTTGTCTGTTCCGCCGAACCGGGGCGGCTATTTCCATACCTGTTTTATTTTTTCAATGCATTCCGCGACCTTGAGGCGAAGAAGGCCGAGAGAGACATTTTTTCCAAATATGGAAATCAGCAGAAATTCGCTTTGCACCTTGCTGAAGTGAATGCTTTCCTTTTCCCCTTTGTGAAAAAGGAGGGAAAACTCATCTTCACCGACTATCTTTGCCATGGTGTCCACTGCCGCAAAATTGGCGGAAGCCAGAGCGGCAAGGGAGTAAATATCGTGATCGCAGTCACCATTGTCTGCCTTGGCGATGATATTGCCGGCCATGTCAATGAGCAGAACGCTATGCACACCGCTTTCCACCAGGTCGGTCGTCAGAATGGATTCGATTTCTTCGAGCTGCTCCTGCCCGAGGGTATAGTCCATGATGCTGACATCTTCATAATCCGGGGCCACTTCATATCCTCCTATTTTAGTACTTTCTGAAGAGAGGCCATGGTCAGGGAGATGATCTTTTTGAGGGACGGGATCACATTCTCTCCGGTCACGGCGCTGGCGGGGAAGGACGGAACTTTCAGCTGGCTGTTGAGATCTTTGTCCATCTGCTCCACTGAAAGGAGTTGAGCCCCTTCTTTGGCCATATCCCGTTTATTATACTGAAGCACCAACGGTGTCTTGAAAATATTCTTTTTATAAGTAACCAGGTTTTCCTGCAGGTTTTTCAGGGACAGCAGATTCTTTTTGCGTTCGTCCACCTGGGAGTCGGCCACGAAGACCAGACCGTCCACGCCCTTGAGAACAAGACGCCGCGTGGCGTTGTACTTGGGCTGGCCCGGTACGGTATATAGCTGGATGCGGACATCATATCCCATGATCTTGCCGATGTCGAATGGAAGAAAATCGAAAAACAGGGTGCGGTCTCCATGGGTTTTGATACTGACCATATCCGACTTGATGCGTTCCCGGAATTTGCTGTAGATAAATTCCAGGTTGGTGGTCTTGCCGCCTCTGCCGGGGCCGTAGTAGACGATTTTCGTCTGAACTTCCTTATTTTTCAGATTGACAAACGCCAAAGTCATTCCTCCCGAAAACGTAAGTTGGGCATTCGATCTCTTTGGAGACAGTTCCCTGACGCCGCCCTGACGCCAGAGGGGGAGCGGCTATACCGCAGATTCTGCTTCGGGGCGGGGTAAATGTCGGAATGATCTGTTCCTGCAAGACCTCAGGTCCGCTCAGTCGGAGATTTATAGCACCAAGCAAAACGGTGGTCAACACTTCCCTGCGCCGGAGGCATCGCTTCCGGCGCAGGGACGCACACGAAATCTGAACCAGTATTCAAGCGGTCAGGGAACCGGGCGGACGGATCGCCCACCTCGTTCTTGACGGGATTGGTGAAGGCGTGGTATCATGCTTCATAAATGCTTATCATCAGATTAGGATATGGCGTCTGCTGACGGCAGCGCAATGGAGGCTCAATCATGGCGGTAAAAATCGGTGTCTTGCTTTCCGGATGCGGTGTATTCGACGGGTCAGAGCTACATGAAGCGGTGCTGACCCTTTTGTTTTTACAGCAGAATGGTGCGCAGATATATTGTATCGCGCCGGATATGGAATTTGAAGTGGTGGACCACCGGACCCAGAGCCCCACCGGCGAAAAACGGAATGTTCTGACCGAATCCGCCCGCATCGCGCGGGGCGAAATTCAGGATCTGGCGACCGTCTCCGCTTCGGATTTTGACGGGCTGATTCTCCCGGGCGGCTTCGGCGCGGCCAAAAACCTGAGCAATTTTGCGCTGAAAGGGCCGGAGGCCGATGTGCATCCCGAGGTGAAGCGGATTCTCACCGAGACCGTGGATGCCGGGAAACCCGTTGGAGCGGTGTGTATCGCACCGGCCACCGTGGCAGCCGCTCTTGCGGACCGGAAGCCCGAGGTCACCATCGGCACCGACGCCGGCACCGCCGCTGCCATTGAGAAAACCGGGGCCGTGCATGCCGACTGCCCGGTGGACGAAATCCGGGTGGACTCCCACACCGGTATTGTCAGCACCCCGGCTTATATGCTCGGCCCCGGCATCGCGGATATCGCCGTGGGGATTGAAAAACTGGTCAGGGAAGTTGTCCGGATGGCCCGGAAAAAATAGGCGCGGGGAGCGATGGACCGAGAATCCCCGGGGATGTTTTACGTTTCAGATGCGGGAAACCGCGAAAGGAGGAAAGGGATATGATGAGGATATCGGCAATATGCGCGGCAGTGGTTCTTTGGGTTCTGGCCTTTATTCCGTGTTTTGTCCCGGGCGGCCTCGCCGTTGCGGCGGACAAGCTAAACCTGAACACCGCGACCCTGGAGCAATTGATGGAACTGAACGGAATCGGCGAACAAAAAGCCCAGGCGATTCTGAACTACCGAAAAGCCCATGGGAAATTTTCCAGTCCTCAAGACCTGTTGAAAGTGCCGGGCATCGGGGAAACCATTTTGAAAAATAATATTTCCAATATAACGGTATCAGACGTAAAGGGTAAGGCCGCATCAGACGTAAAGGGTAAGGCCGCATCAGACGTAAAGGGTAAGGCCGCATCAGACGTAAAGGGTAAGGCCGCATCAGACGTAAAGGGTAAGGCCGCAGATGTAAAGGGTAAGGCCGCATCAGACGTAAAGGGTAAGGCCGCCTCCCGGACCAGTCCAAAGAAAAAATAATCATCCCCAGGCCCTGCCTGTTTATGTGGCGGGGCCTGCCCCGCCGCCCGCCCATCCATCCGCCTTTCCCCGTGGACCGCTGATTTTCGACCGCAAATTATCCGCAAAATCCCATGCGTTACGCCTTTCCCCTACTTGACAGGCCGGGGAGAATATGGTCGAAATCGGGCGTTTTCCGATCTCGAATAAGATCCCAAACCGGGGGATTTCCCGGCGCTTATTTTGACAGCGAGCATGAAATTGTCCATGGAAACCGTTCAATACAGGGATTATCCGGACGAGCCGGTCGAGCTGGAGCCTCTTTCCCTTACCTTCATGAGGGCGGCCTGTTTTGTGCCGCTTTCTCTTGAAGGAAATCATCTGCGCCTGGCCATGTGCCGTCCGGACGACGCCGATACCCTGCGGGCCCTGTCCTTTGCCTATCCCTATGAACTGGAACCGCTCCAGGGAAGTGAGGACGATATTCTGGCGGCAGTGGAGCGGCTCTACGGGGCCGGTTCCCAGTCTCTGGAAACCATTATTGAGGAGGCCGGCCGCAGCGCAGTGGACGTATCGCCCGACGGCGGGGATGTGGATCAGCTTATTGACATGGCCTCCGAGGCGCCCATCATCCGGCTGGTGAATCGCCTTATTATGAACGCGGTGAACTCCCGGGCCAGCGATATTCATTTCGAGCCCTTTGAAAACGAATTCAAGGTGCGCTATCGCATCGACGGCATCCTCCATGAAGCGGAATCTCCGCCCAAACGGCTTCAGGCCGCTGTCATCAGCCGGGTCAAGATCATGTCCCGTCTGGATATCGCCGAGCGCCGTCTGCCCCAGGACGGGCGGGTCAAACTCAAGGTCGGAGACCGGGAAATCGACTTTCGCGTGTCCACCGTTCCCACTCTGTACGGCGAGAGCCTGGTCATGCGGATTCTGGACCGGGAAAACCTGATTCTGGATTTGAGCGAAATCGGGTTTCCGCCGGAGATGCAGGCCCGTTATGAAGACCTGATCCGGAGGCCCTGCGGCATGGTCCTGGTGACCGGCCCTACGGGCAGTGGAAAGACCTCCACCTTGTATACCACCCTGGCGCGGATCAATTCCCCGGAGAATAAAATTATCACCCTGGAAGATCCGGTGGAATACCAGCTGCGGGGCGTCAACCAGATTCAGGTCAACGCCAGGATCGGACTCACCTTTGCCGGCGGTCTTCGATCCATTGTGCGCCAGGATCCGGATATCATCCTGGTGGGGGAAATCCGGGACCGGGAAACAGCCGGGATCGCGGTGCAGTCCGCCCTGACCGGGCATCTTCTGTTCAGCACCCTGCACACCAATGATGCAGCCGGGGCCGTGACCCGCCTGCTGGACATGGGCGTGGAAAATTTCCTGCTGGGTTCCACCCTGCTGGGTGCCCTGGCCCAGCGGCTCGTCCGCCGGATCTGCTCCGGATGCCGCAGAACCGCTGTCCCGGATATGCGCATGCTGCGCTTGATACAGATGGATGAGCAGGCGGCGGGACGTATCGGCTTTCAGGAAGGGACCGGATGCGATGAATGCCGGGGGACCGGCTACCGGGGGAGAATGGGGCTGTTTGAATACCTGGAAGTGAGCGATACCATCCGGGAACTCATTGTGCAAAACGCCGCTGCCGGAGAAATCAGGGATGCTGCTGTGGCCTGCGGCATGGACACCCTGCGCATGGACGGTCTGCGCAAAATCCGGGAAGGCCGCACCACCATCTCCGAAGTCTTGCGCGTGACTGTGGAAGGCTGACGTTCCTCGTGCTGTTTTCTTATAAGGCAGTGGACGCTGCGGGCAAACTCGTCAGGGGAAGGCTGGATGCACCGGATGAAAAGGCGGCGGCGGTCCGTTTGCAGGAGTCCGGATGTATCCCCATGCAGATTGTACCGGCTGCGAACGGGCGGGCTGCGGGATTACCGGATCGTTCTTCTCCTTTCCGCTTTTTATGGAGAGACGGCGCTGGTAACAGCGGAGCAGTGGAAGCCGGTTTCAGAGGCCCTGGATCCGGAGAGGAAATCCGGCGCCGCAGAGGATCTCTTCCAGGCGGGTTCTTTTCGGGAGTATCCGGAAAAGAGCGGCTGCAATTCACCCGGGATCTGTCCGTTCTGCTGGCCGCCGGACTTCCGGTGGACCGGGCCTTGTCCCTGCTGGCGGACAGCGTGCCGTCTCTCCGGTTCCGCACCATTATCATGGAATTGCTGAAAGCGGTGCAGGGCGGTGCGGATCTGTCCGAGGGCATGGGCCGGCATCCCGGGGCATTCGCCGGTTATTACGTGAATATGATCCGGGCCGGAGAGGCCGGGGGCGTTCTGCCCGCCGTGCTGGACCGGCTTTCCGCATTCCTGGAAACATCGGAGGAATTGAAAGACGATATTTCTTCCGCCCTGGTCTATCCCCTGTTTCTCATCGCGGCGGGCGGTATTTCCGTGATCATCCTCATGACCTTCGTGATCCCGAAATTCGGGGTGATTTTTCAGGATATGGGGGCCGCCATTCCCCTGTCCACCCGTTTGTTGCTGCGCAGCGCCGAAATTTTCCGGAAATGGTGGTGGCTGCTCCTTCTGGCGGCGGGCGGCCTGGGCGCCGGCCTGGTATTTTTATTGCGTCGGCCCGCATGGAAGGCACGGGCCGACCGGCTGAAATTCCGTCTGCCCCTTTTCGGTGATCTCCTCCGCAAGGTGGAGGCGGCCCGGTTTTCCCGGACCATGGGAACCCTGATGACCAGCGGCGTTCCCATTCTCACGGCCCTGGGACTGGTGCGGAATATCCATACGAATACAGTGGTCTTTTCGGCAATGGACCGGATATATGACCGGGTGCGCGAGGGGGATCCCCTGTCGGCACCGCTTGCGGCATCCGGCGTTTTTCCGCCCCTGGCGGTCCAGATGATCCGGGTGGGGGAAGAATCGGGGCGCCTGGACGCCATGCTCCTCAAGGTGGCGGAAAGCTATGACAAAATGGTCCGCCGGACGGTGAAACGTCTTGCCGCCCTGCTGGAGCCTCTGCTCATCCTGCTCATGGGCATCGGCGTGGGATTTATCGTGATTTCCATGCTCATGGCCATTTTCAGCATGAACGAAATACCGTTTTGATGCAAATCGATGAGGGGGCCGGTTTTGCCCTTCTTTTTCTTGAATCGGCCGCTGATTCCCTGTAAACCCCATTCGGCATGGGAATCCGAAAGGAGAAAGCCGCCGGAAATTTCCGGTTTGACATACGCAAGGAATAATTAATGGAAGAAAGTTCACGCCCGAACAGGGGCTTCTCCCTCATCGAACTGCTCATCGTCATGGTCATCATCGGCATGCTGGCGGCCCTGGTCGGCCCCCGGTTCTGGGGACAGACGGACAAGGCCCGCCAGCGTTCGGCCAAGGCTCAGATCACCAATTTTGAAACCGCCCTGGATGTCTACCGCCTGGACACCGGCCGCTACCCGGACGGCGACCAGGGGCTGAAAGCCCTTCGCACCCGTCCCGCCGGTGCCGGAAAATGGGACGGCCCCTATCTGCCCAAGGAAATCCCGGCGGATCCATGGGGAAATCCTTATGAATACCGCATGCCCGGAGAACACGGGGAATACGATATTCTTTCCTACGGCGCCGACGGCCAGCCCGGGGGGGAAGGAAACGATATGGATATCGTGAGCTGGAAGGATCTTGAAGGATAAGTGTGCGCTGCTGAAAGCCCGGAACGGCTTTTCCCTGATGGAAATGCTGGTGGTGCTGGCCGTTATCGCTCTGGGTACAGCCCTGACCATTCCCTCCATGGGCGGGGCGCGGGACCGCATGCGGCTGAGATCTGCCGCCGGGAAAACCGCCGCCGCTCTCCGCCATGCCCGCAGCCGGGCCATCTCCGAACAACGGATCATGCAGGCATTTTTTGATCTGGAGAACCGGCGTCTTGTCATCCGTCCCTGGCCGCAATATGCCGGTCTGGCCGGTATTCCCGCTTTTGGCGGTGTGAATCCGGGTGCAGGGGCGGCGGCGTCAACCGCTGATATGTCCACCGGGAGCAGGGACAGACCGCAGATCTATTCCCTGCCCGGCGATATCTGTTTTACCGATCCCCGCACCTTTCGCGGTGCGCCTGTACCCGGAGTCCGCTTTCAGATCACGTTTTTTCCGGGCGGAGGGAGCAACGGCGGCCGGATTCGCGTTGCATCGGGCGCGGACTGCTTCAGAGCCGGGACGGAGGCCGCTCATGCCGGATCTTTGGATGGCGCGGTTTCTCCGGGCATCCGGGTGGATCTTGTGACCGGGCTGGTGGAGGTGACGGATGATGCCGTCTGAATCCCGGCTTCATCCGCCGGGCTTCACCCTGCTGGAAGTTCTCGTGGCCATGATGATCCTGGGCATATCCATTACGCTGCTGATGCAGGTCTTTTCCGGCGGGCTGCAGGCCGTCTATAAAGCAGCCGGATACAGCCGGGCCGCAGACCACGGACGTGAAAAAATGGCCCAGCTAATGCTGCCGGCGGAAATTCAGCCCGGGGAATACGCCGGCGCCTTTGGAGACGGATATCGCTGGAAGGCCCGGATCACACCAGTTTCCGTCACCTTTCTTTCCTCCTCTCCCGTCCTTCCCGGCGCGGCGGCGGATGTGCCGCTGACCGCCCTGATTGCCAATGAAACCAGGGGGTTGTTCCAGGTGCGCTTATGGATTTTCTGGACGGACGGAGGGCACCGGCGGGATATGGTATTTTCCACCCTGCGCATGGCCCGCCTCGTGACGGTTGAAAATGCCGGCGGATGATCTTTGTCGCGGGAAAGCAGCGGAAAAGCCCCCAGGGAAGGGATACGCCGTGCCCCGGAGCTGCCGACGGATGCCGGGCGGTTTTACCCTGATGGAGCTGTTGCTGGCCATGACCGTTCTTTCCATGGTTGTGGCGCTGGTTTTTTCCGCTTTTCGTATCGCCATTCGCGCCCGGGAAAAAGGGGATGAGTACATGCGCCGCGCCCGGGAATCGCGCCTTGTCCTGGATCGCCTGGAACAGCAGTTATCCGGCATCATTCAGTCCGACGGACCGGGTCATGAAGCACCCCCCGACGCCTTTCAGGGAGATGCCGGCGGGCTGGAATTTCTGACCCGGACGTCGCTGGTGCCGGCGCGATCCGGAGAACTGATCCGCGCACGCTGGCGCGTCCGGGAAGCGGATCCGGCACAAGGGGAGAAGCCGGGAAAAACCCTGGGCTTCCACGAGGCGGCGGAAACCGAGTGGATGACCCGTGTGCTGGGGACGGATCAGCGATCTTCCGGGCCGGATGCTGTTGAATACTATCCACTTTTGACCGGTTATCATGAGATCCGTTTTTCCTACGCGGAATTCATTGGCCCCCTGCGCCGGGACTTTGCTGCATCCCGGCCGGCGTCATTGAAAGAAACCGTTCCGGTGGACTGGCGGGATGAATGGGATAAAATTGGGGAAGAGCAGATCCCCCCCGCCGTTCGCATCGTGATGCGGCGGACGCCGGAGGATGCGCCGACCGTGCTGACGGTGCCGCTCCATAAATTCCGTGAGAAATGACATGACAAAACGCTTGCTCCCCCATGCCGCCTGTTCCACTGGAACCGGACGGACGAAAAAAAATCGCCGGGGGGCGGCGCTTCTCCTGGTGCTGTGGATCATGACCCTCCTTGCCATCATGGTCATGGCGTTCAGCCGTGCCGCCCGAACGGAAGCCAGGGCGGTGCGCAATCACGGGGATGCCCTCCAGGCCCGCTTTATCGCCCGGGCCGGCATGGAGGCCGCCTTGTTTCGTCTTTTGTCCGGCGAGCCCCTTCCGGTGGAGGGTGCGCCGGAATGGCTGGCCGCACGCGGAAGTGCCGGCCGGGGCGGGCCCTGGATCCAGTCCGTATTTCTGCCCCCGGTTTCCTTTGGGGGCGGTGAATTCCGCTTGCGGATTCAGCGGGAAAGCGGCAGAATCAACCTGAACCGGGCGGGCGGCGGGCTGTTGATCCCGGTGTTTCTCGGACTCGGCGCTGACCGGGAAACGGCGGAAATTATTGCCGCTTCCATCCAGGACTGGCGTGACCCGGATGGCAGCGCCCTGCTGAAAGGTGCGGAAAGCAGGTATTACCGGTCCCTCCGGCCTCCCCGGACGGCCAAGAATTCGGATTTTGATTCCGTGCGGGAACTGCGTCTGGTGCGGGGGATTGCGGACGGCCGCCTTCCGGTGAGCGTGTTTGGCGACGGCGTCACCTGGACGCTTTTGGAAGAACTTTTCACAGTGTTTCCCAAGGCGGATGAGAAAGAACTTCCCGCCGTGGGGACGGCCCGGCAATTTGTATTTGATTATGACCGTATTACCCTGGCGGCGGCCCCCGCCTCGCTGCTGGCGGTTCTGGCCGGGGGAGACGCCGCCATGGAAGCCCGGCTGCGCCGCCTGCGTGTGCGAGGAGAATTAAGGACAGTGGAGGATCTGAAACGCCGGATGCCCGACGCGGGGCGGATTCTCGCTCCTCTTCTGACGGATAAAACCGGTCCCGTACTGCGCATTCAGTCCCTGGGCTATATGGACGGTGCGAAATCCGGACAGGAAGTCGTTCTGCACATGGATACTGACAAGCGGCAGCCCCCGGATATCCTGATCTGGAATGAAGCGGCAACACTGACCGGCCCCGGGCCGGGAGAAGCGGGTGTACTCTGATGCATGGCGTTTCCATCGGCATGATGATTGATTCTGATCAGGTGTATCTGGCGGCGCTGCGCCGCAGTATGCGGGATATCCGACTGGCCGGGCATATGCACCGTTCCCTGTCGCCAGAGGCGTCCCCGGCTGATCGTCTGGCCCGGGCTGAGGATCTGCTGGAGGTGTTCCGGGAAAAAACCGGCATTCGGGATGCCGAATTTCATATCGGCATCCCCGGCGAGGGAATTTTATGCAGGGAGATTGTGCTGCCGACGGCGGCGAAGGAAAATTTATCCGGGGTTCTGGGCTATCAGATGGAAAAAATTATTCCCATGGCTTCGGAGGATATTTTTTATGCCCATGAGATACTGACCGAGGACCGGGCCGAGGGGGTGATCCGCGTTCTGCTGGGGATCGGGCGGAAGGATGTGCTGACGCCGTACCAGGATCTGGCCCGGCGGATATGGGGAGGCGCCTCGGGAATCCATGTGAAACCGGCGGCGGACATCATGTTGCTGGCCGAAGCGGGACTGCGTGACGCAGACGAGTGGAAAGAACGGGCGGCGCATCTGCTTTCCAGTCATGGCGGCGCGGAGACTCTGGAAGAATCTCCGGATGCCGCCCCATCTTCCGCGCTGGACCCGGTATCAGCCCTGCTGTCCTCATACGGCCTGCCTCTCGACGATATTCTTCCCTTTGCCCCGGCCTGCGGATTGGCCCTGATGGGTCTGCGTCCCTGCGGCCCCCGGCTGAATTTTCTGCCGGCTGCCTGGCGGCGCAGGCCGTCCCGGCTGCCGCTGGCCGTTCTGGCGGTTCTGCTGCTGCTGCTCACGCTTTCCGCCGTTCTGGCGGTCGGGGGCTGGTGGCATCATCGAAACCGGATGGCCGATCTCAGAGCCGGGGAAGTGAACCGCCTGGCGGCGGAAGCCCTGCACGCCGATAAATTGCGGCGCCGAGTGGAAGACGGAACGGCCCGTCTTAAGGAAATGGCCGGGTTCGGCGTCTCCGGCATTCCGGCCCTGGATCTTTTGCGGGAATTGACCCGGCAGATCCCGGAAAACGCCTGGGTTACGGAACTCCATATCACGGAAGCCATGGGCCGCATCACGGGAGAGGCGGAAAATGCGGCGGATCTGATCGGTCTCCTGGAAGACAGTCCGCTCATGAAACAGGTGGTGTTCACATCGGCCATAACCCGCACCAGGGAAGGGAAAGAACGATTTTCCATCCGCTTTGAGCCGGAACGGCCGGATATTTCAGGCCAGGGGAAAGATGGCGGACATGCACCGGACGCCGGGAATCCGTCGCCGGCTTCGGAGGAGAACCCGTGACCCGCGAGCGGAAATGGATTCTCATCATTGGCGCTGTCCTGTTGCTGATCGGGGCGGTCATTCGTTTTATACCCGCTGGCGGACCGGGAACCAAAGCCGATTCCGTTTCCGATAAAATACTGGAAAAATACCGGGCAAAGGCGGCGGAGCGGGATGCCCTGCAGCACCGCCTGCTGGAAATGGAGCGATCCCTCGGCCGGGCCGAAGCCCTGCTGCTTTCCGGAGGGACGCCCGCGCTGGCGGCGGTGGATATCCAGAACCACCTCGGCGGTCTGGCGGAAAAAATCGGTATTCACATGGAAAGAATGCAGGTTCTGCCGGTCGTTGAAAAAGAAGAGAATGCCTATGTGCGCATTCCGGTACGGATGAATGTGAAATGCAGTGCGGGCCAGTTGCGGGATATCTTGTATTCGCTGGAGACGTCGGATACGCTTCTGACGGTGACCGCCGTGCAGGTGCGGCGCCCGGTTGGCGCATCCGCCGGAGAGCGCCTTCAGGTCCAGATAACCGTGGCAGGCCTGATGAAACCCGCCGGAGGACAACCGCCAAAATGAGCGCACACATGCCCGGGGTAACAACCGGAGAAAGAAAATGATGCCGCCCCGGATCTGGATACTGAACCTCATGGTGGCGGGGGCCGTCCTTTTATGTTCCGTATCAGCCGTGGGCATATGGTCCCGTCCCGTTGTCCTGCCCTCGGCGGGCGCCGTACCGCCCTTGAAAATGCCGCCCGTCGTGTCTTCCGCCTTGCGGCGTCCCCTGCCTTCCAGAACCGTGTTCAGCGTTATTTCCGACCGCAATCTGTTCTCTCCTGACCGCCGTTCCCCTGCGGTGACGACGGACGGCCAGGCAGCGCCGACGTCGGTGGAAAAGGTCGAAGATGTGAAGATTGATGGCCGCCGTATTTCCCTGTACGGCGTAGTGCTGGCCCCAAACCGCCGCCAGGCCCTGATCAGCTCTCCGGAACCGGGCGCGACCCCTCGGGATCAGGTCTGGATACGGGAAGGAGACACCCTGGGGAAGATGACCGTCGTTCGCGTTCATCCGGACGGCATGATCCTGGCTGACGGAGCGAAACGGATGGAAATACAGATCCACGATCCCAAAAAGAAACGGAATGGGCCTCCGGAAGAAAGGCGGGGAAAGAGCGATATTTCCCACCAGCCAAAAGATTGGGCGAAAAGCCGGGAGAAGCCGCAGCCCCCGGATGCCCCGGCGGCAAGAGAATCGTCCGCTGCCGCTTCGGGAGAAGGGACGGATATCCATTCACCTCCGCTGACGTCTTTTTCATCTGCCGCGAAAAAGGCTCCGGCGGCGGAAGAATTTGTTATCATCAAAACCCCGTTCGGCGAAATCAAACGGAGAAAAAAATAAATTTCATGAAATGCAGACGATTCGTTTTCTCTGTCCTGGCGGGTGTTCCCTCTTCCGGCAGGGGAATCCGCCGTGTTGACCCGAGGCCGTTTTTTCCGGTGCGCCTGGCGTTGTGCATCGGACTTCTGTGCATGGCATTTTTTCTCACCGCCTGCGCATCCTGGCGATCTCCGGTCGCGCCAAAGGCGGGTACCGGCGACGGCGCCCTTATTTCCGGGAAACAGAGGCCGGCGTCTGCGCAGATTACCGCGCCGGACCGGGAATATCCGGATATGCCGCCAGCTTCTCATGCCAGGCATGGCGGCGCCGGCATAACGGCGGCCCCGTCCCTTGCTTCCTCTCCCGCCTTACGGGATAAAAGCGGGGCAGCGCCGCTCCGGGAGCAGGCGGCTTCATCTCACGGCCCTGCCGTTCCTCCCGTGCCGCGCTCTCCCTACCAGCTTCACTGGAGCCCTCCGGCGGAAAAAGAGCCGGCGGTGCGAGCGGCGGCGCCCGTGGCGGATGACGGCGGCATCGTCTTTCATTTTGACGATGCCGATATTTATGAAGTGATCCGTACCATGGCCGATATGCTGGGCATTCATTATATGATCGACCCGGCTGTTTCCGGCAAGGTCACCTTGCAAACTTCCGGGAAACTGGATCGTGCGGATCTGTTTTCCGTATTTCATCAGGTGCTGGAAGCCAACGGCCTGGCCGCTGTGCGGAAAGGCTTGATCTACAGAATTGTCCCCGCCAAGGACGCGCTCCGTCTGCCCTTGCGGGCCGGGACCGGTTCTGTGGGAAACGTGCCGCCGGGAGAGCGGATCATCATGCAGCTTATTCCCCTCTCCCATATTGCCGCCGATGAAATGACCAAGATCATCACGCCCTTTGTTTCCGACGACGGCGCGATTCTGACCCATGCTGATACAAATACGCTCCTGGTGGTGGACCAGGCGGAAAATATCCGGAAAGCCCTGCGGCTGGTCAGCGCGTTCGACGTGAACGTGTTCCGGAATATGGCCCACCGCCTGTATGCCCTGCGGCATTCCAGCGTGGAGGAAATTCTGCCCTTGCTGAAAACCGTGCTGTCGGCCCAGGGAAATACCGGGAGAATGCGGACGCAGATTCTGTCCCTGAAACGCCTGAACCAGCTAATGGTGATGAGTGCCGATCCGTCCGTGTTCGTGCAGGTGGAATCTCTGCTGCGGCAGCTGGATATCCCCAGTGACGCCACAGATCCCCGGATTTATGTCTATTCCGTCCGGAACGGAGAGGCGGAAGACCTCGCCGCCATATTGAACCAGGTATTTGAACGCGGGGCATCGGAAGAAGAGGCGGAAAAAAAGGGCGATGCGGATGAGGCGGCCGCAGCGGCGGGAGACAGGCCTGCGGCGCCGGCCGATCCTTTTGATGGATCCACGAACGCCGGCCTGGAAACGTCGGGGACGTCTCCTCCCGGCGGAGAAGGGGCTCCGGCGGCGGGCGCAGCACCGGCATCTTCAGGGAAGACCTTGGTGCGCATTATTCCCGATGTGGTCCGCAACGCCTTGATCATTGAAGCAGTTCCGGGGATTTATGACGTGATCAGCGGCATTCTTCGCCAGATTGATGTGCTGCCCCGGCAAGTACTCATTGAAGCCACCATCGCGGAAATCACCCTGGATGATTCCACAGAACTGGGCGTGGAATGGAATTTCACCAAAAGCGGTAAGAGCGAGACCGGCCTGTTATCGGCCAAAATTTCCGGAGACGGCCTTGCCTATACCATCGGACTTACGGATAAATGGACTACGGCCCTCAGTGCCCTGGCCAATAAAAACCAGGTGAATATTCTCTCGGCCCCCGTCATTCTGGCCTCGGACAATAAAGACGCCAAAATCAACGTGTCCACCAAAGTGCCGGTGGTCACGACGGAATATCAGTACGAATCCGATACCCAGCCGATTTTCCAGACCACCGTCCAGTACCGGGACACGGGGATTATATTAACGGTGACGCCCCATATCAATCAGCGGGGCCTGGTGAGCATGGATATCAGCCAGGAGATATCCGAACAGGCCGGCGGCGTGGAAGCCGGGGGACAGGAATATCCGAGCTTTTACGAGCGCTCCATCAATACCAGCCTTACGGTGAAGGACGGCCAGACCATTGTGATCGGCGGGCTCATGAAGGAAACATGGGACGAGGGCAATACCGGCATTCCCTTTCTCAAGGACATCCCGGTTCTGGGGTATCTGTTCGGCAAGACATCTTCCACGGTGAATAAAACCGAGCTGATCGTCATGATTACCCCCCGCGTGATCACAGCCCTGGATGAAATTGATGAGCTGACCAGGGAGTTTCAGGACAAGGTGAGCCGGATGCGCCAAACGCCGCCCGTGCAGGTGCCGCCCCTGCGATTCCCCGAAGGAGATTTTCCGGGCCATGCCGCATCCGTTCAATAGGAAAACACGGGCGTGATTCCTTTGTTCAGGACGCAGCCGAATTTGCTGCGGGCGCCTTTTCGCGGCGGAACATGGCGCGTGCTGACCGGCTTTTGTCTGACGGCGTTCTTCCTTGTTGCGGCCCCGGCCTGGTCTGAATCGTCCGGGCCGGGGGAGAAATCCGTGCCGGGCGGGCCGGCTTCCGCCGGACGGCATGCGGACGCGTTTGTCGTGAACCCAGCCGTTTCCATCCTCCTTTCCCGGAATATCCGGCCCTATTTCGACGCCCTGGACGGGATTTCCGACGGTGTGGCGGATGGCCTGCCGGATGCAAAAATTCACCGGACTGTATTTACCCTGTCCGATTATCCGCCGGAAAGAGCCGCCCGCCTGGAGGAAAAGCTGAAGGCGCTGGATCCCGATCTTCTGATCACTGTGGGGCCGGAGGCCCTCCGAATGGTGGAGCTGAGACTGGACCGTCTGGTGCCGCGCCTTTTGTATTCCATGATCCTGCATCCCCGTTCCATCCTCGGGCCGGACGCCGCCGTCTGCGGCGTGGCGATGGATATCCCCCTTATTGAGCAGCTCCGGACCATCCGCAGCGCCCTTCCCGGTATCCGGCTTCTCGGCCTTCTTTATGATCCCGTGTATAATGAAACGCGGTTTCGGCGGGCGAAAGCGGCCCTGAAAAACGCGCATTTCGCCACGCCTCTGGTGCTGACGCCGATTCCCGTCTCTCTGAAGGATATTCGCCGGAAGCTGGACCGGTCCTGGGAGCATATTGACGCGCTTTGGTTCATTCCGGACCAGACGGTGAAAGGCGAAAGTCTGATCCGGCAGATTCTCAAGGAAAGCATTTCAAGAAATATTCCGGCAATCGGATTCAACCGCCTGTTTTATGACAGTGGCGCCACCCTTTCCTTTGTGCTGGATTATAAAGAAATTGGCCGAAAAACGGGCCGGATGGCAGTTCGGTACCTGCACACGGGGGACTGCCGGCCGGCCGGGCCGGCCTATCAGGCCTGGATCAATTCACGCGTGGTCCGGCGCATCGGCGCGACCGTCCGCCTGGACGCGGAAGCCGGCATTGTGGAGGGACCGTGACATCCCCCGGCATCCATCTTCGGCTTATGGCGGCAGGCGTCCTTCTGATCGCCGCCGCCACGTTTACCCTGGATATCGTGGGAGTGGAGATCACCCGGCGGTTCATGCACGACCGCTTTGCCGACCGCATCGCCTTTCTGGCCCGGTACCTGGCCCTTAACAGCGAGGTGGGCGTGCTGATCGGAGACAAGGCCGGCCTCAAAAGTCTGGCCCTGAATCTGCTGGGAGAGGAGGACGTGGCGCGGGTGCGGATTTCCGATGCCGACGGCGCCGTTCTCGTGGATATTGCCCGCGAGATTTCCGGCCCGATTTCGGTGGTGGATACGCCGGTGGAGTTTAAGCAGGCCCGGGAAGAAAGCGTATTGTTCGAGCAGACGGTTTCCACGCCGTTCGGTGACGTGACGCCCCGGACCCGGGAGGCCATCGGCAGGGTGGAAATCCATTATTCCACCCACACCATCCGGCGGCTTATGGTGCATATCACCAGCCGTTTCGCCCTGTATTCCCTGCTGCTGGTGGTGGTGTCCGGCGTGGTGTATTTTTTCCTGTCCCGGTCCATTGTGACCGATGTCCGGCGTCTGGTGAAAACCGCGCGCAAGGTGGGAAAAGGAAATCTGGCGCTTCGCGCCGAGCCGGGGCGCCTGCCCGAAACCGGGGAACTGGCCGCCGCCTTCAACGCCATGCTGGACTCCCTGGAATCCAGCCGGGAGGCCCTGGACCAGGCCAACCGGGAAATGTTCCGCCAGCGGGCCCTGGCCGAAATGGGGAAATTTTCCATGATGATCGCCCATGAGGTGAAAAATCCCCTGGGCATTATCAAGAGTTCCTTTGATCTTCTGAAACAGGACGCCGGATGGGCGGATTCCCCTGAAACGGGTGGTCAGAAATCCCTTCTTGCCGGGTATATTGACGATGAGATCCTGCGCCTGAACCGGCTGATCGAGGATTTTCTGTCGTTTGCCCGGCCGGCCAAGCCCAGCTTCCGGGAAACGGACCTCAATGAAATGCTCCGGGATATCGCGGCCCGCTTTGCCCTGCAATATGATGGAACAGGCCCGCTGATGGAGGCCGATGTACCGGACATATCCTTCTGTCGGGAAGCGGACCGGGATCTCCTGGTCCGGGCCGTGTCCAATATCGTGAAGAATGCCGGGGAGGCGGCCGGCCCTTCCGGAACGGTGCGGATCACGTCCCGCGTAAGTGAGGACGGGTGGCGCGTCCTTGTCACGGATACGGGAGACGGCATCGCCGAGGGAAGCTTGCAAGAGGTATTCGAGCCCTTCTACACCACGAGGTCCAAGGGAACCGGCCTGGGCCTGGCCTTTGCCCGCCAGATCGCAACGGCCCACGGCGGCGCTCTCACGGCGGAAAACCGGGAGGAGGGCGGCGCCCGCTTCATCCTGTCGCTGCCCGGACCGGTCGAACCGGCCGCGCAAACTGTCCTTGAAAGGAATGCCGATGGCAAAGATTCTGATCGCTGACGACGAAGAAAAAATGCGTCATCTTCTATCCCTCATGCTGCAGCGGGACGGACACGAAATTCTCCAGGCGGGCGACGGTGCCGCCGCACTGGAGCGCCTGCGGGACGAAGGCGCGGACATGCTCATTTCCGACATGAAAATGCCCCGCATGGACGGCATGAGCCTGCTGGCCGCCGTGCGCGAGGCCAGTCTGCCGGTCCCGGTGATTTTCATCACCGCCTTCGCCACTGTGGATTCGGCTGTGGACGCCATGAAGGCCGGCGCCGCCGACTACATCACCAAGCCCTTTGAGGAGGATCGCATCCGCCTCACGGTCCGCCGGGCCGAGCAGATGGCCGGGATGATGAAGGAAAACAGGGATCTGAAACGTCGCCTGAAAAAGGCCGAAGGCGGGCATCCCATCATTCACCGGTCAAAGGTCATGGCGGAACTGATGGCTCTGGCCGACCGCGTGGCGGAAACCGACGCCGCCGTGCTCATCGCCGGGGAGTCCGGCACGGGAAAGGAATTGCTGGCCCGGTATATCCACGATCACAGCGCGCGCAGGGGCGGCCGCTTCGTGCCGGTGAACTGCGCCGCCATCACTCCCGGTCTGGTGGAGGCCGAACTGTTCGGCCACGAAAAGGGCAGTTTCACCGGCGCCGACCGGCGCAAGGAAGGCAAATTTGAGTATGCCTCCGGCGGCACTCTTTTTCTGGACGAAATCGGGGATCTGCCCCTGGAGGCCCAGGCCAAACTCTTGCGGGCCCTGCAGGAAAAAAAGGTGCAGCGGGTGGGCGGCAACGAGGAAATTCCGGTGGATGTCCGCGTTGTATGCGCCACCAACCGGCAGCTGACCGAACGGGTGGAGGAGGGCGAATTCCGGCAGGATCTGTATTACCGCGTCAATGTCTTCCCGCTTCAGCCGCCGCCGCTCCGGGACCGGATGGCGGATGTCCGGCTCCTGACGGAATTTTTTCTGAAACGGGCCGGGGTTGCGGATGCGGCGGTACTAACGGATTCCGCAGTCAAGGCCCTGACCGCCTATGACTGGCCCGGCAATGTCCGGGAGCTGGCCAACGCGGTAGAGCGGGCCGTGATCCTGGCCGGGCCGGGGAATTCCGTCACGGCCGATACCTTTTCTTTTTTGCGGACCCCGGGAGCCCGATGCGCGCGCTGTGATCTGTTCACCCTTCCGCCCGGCGGTCTTTCCCTGGAAGAAATGGAAAACAGCCTGACCCGGCAGGCGCTGGAAGCCGCCGGCAATAACCAGACGGCCGCGGCAAAGCTGTTGGGGCTGACCAGGGCCAAATACCGGGTTCTGATGAAGCAGGCGGGGATCTGATGAAGCGTTTCGATCATGGCGTATCAAAAGGCGGCGTCCTCATCCTGTTCCTGTTATTTCTGCCGCTTGCGGAGCCGGTCTGGTCCGATGATTCCGTGGAAGACACGATGTTGCTTTTCGTGGGCGAATCCCTGGACGTCATGACCATCGCCTCCCGGAGGGAAGAAAGCGCGTGGGAGGCTCCGGCCGTGGCCCGGGTGGTGACGCGCGGGGAATTTCTGGAACGTGGGTGGGACTCTCTTTCCCGGGTTTTATCGGCCCAGACGGGCTTTTACATGGCGCCGGCGGAATGGGGAACGCGCCCTTATCTGAGGGGCATTCCGGACTCCTTTCTGCTGCTTTACGACGCGGTTCCCGCCGGTTCCAGCATCAGCAAATCCCTGCATCCCCTGGACCAGGAACTGTCCCTGGCGCCGATCAAGCGCATCGAAATCATTTCGGGGCCGGGTTCCGTTTTATGGGGGCCGGACGCTTTTGCCGGCATCGTCAATCTGGTGCCGCTGAGCGGCGCGGATCTGGGCGGCGTGGAAACCGGTTTTTCTTACGGCTCCGCCGGGGACGAGTGCGCCGCATGGCTGACCGGAGGGGACCGCTCCGGGGCGTGGGACTGGATTTTCAGCCTGACGGCGCGGGAATATCGGAACGAAGAGGATTCGTTTGGCGTCGTGCGCTTCTGGGAAACCGATACCCGGGCGGTTTCCCCCGATGATCGCTACGGAACGGGTCACGCGGGAAACAGCCGGTTCATGGAGGCCTCCGGAAGTCTCCGGTACGATGACCGCCTGCAGGTCTCCGGGCGGATTGCCGATTCCCGCAAGGCGTATATGGTGGCGGGGGCTAACGGTATGTCCTGGAGCGAGGAGCGGGATATGCCGTCCGGCCATCTGAAACTGGAATGGAACGCCGGGCTGGATCATAATTCCGCGCTGCGGGCCACCGGGTGCTGGACCTCCATAACCGCAGATCAGCTCATCATAGACCGCCATTTCCGTCAGAAGGAAGACAGCCTGTTTGGCGAGCTGCTGTATGACCGCACTCTCTGGGCCGGGCGCGGCCAGTTCACCGCAGGCGTGTCGCGCCGGGAAATCCGGATGCGGAATATCCCCGTCCGGGACGGCTATCTGCCGGATTATCTGGTGGACACCAATCCCGGAGGTGTTCCGCTGGTGTCATTCGCCGATTATGATACCCGTCTGTTTTCTTTGTTCTGGCAATATCGCCACCGTTTTGATACACTGGAGACATGGTTCGGTCTCAGACGGGACGATCACGATTCCTGGGAGGACCGCATCAGTCTCAGCGGCGGCATCTCCTGGCAGCCGGACCGGCGCTGGGGCGTCAAGCTGCTCTACGGGACCGCATACCGGACCCCTTTCGCCAAACAGCTGCGGGACAACGCCAATGTGTCCCTGGAAAACATCGAAAGCGTCAGTCTGCAGACCTCATGGCGTCCGGCAGAAGGCCTGCAAATGCGGATGGCCGGTTTCTGGAGCCGTCTGGAAGACCATATGGACGAAAAAAACATGGGGGGCCTGTCCCTGCCCAACCACCGGGAATTTTACGGCGCCGAGCTGGATGCCCGCTGGTCACTGGGAAAAACGGTGACGCTTACGGCCAATGCAACCTTGATCGAAAGCAGCGGGCCCCAGGAGGTCTTCCGGTATCTGGAGTATATTTTATTGAATCCGGACGGCAGCCTGGAAAAGGTGTATTCCGATCTGTCATACCCCTGTGATATCGGCCCGGAGGTCATGTGGAACGCAGGTCTGCTCTGGCGTCCGCAGCCGGATGTGAAGCTGTACGGCGGTATTCAGTATGCGGGGCCGGTAGCGGCTTCCTGGCTGGAAGAAGGAAAAATTGTCACCAGGGATGTAAATCAGGGCGGCTGGCATCTCACCGGCGCCTTTTCGTTTGAGGATGTATGGATGGGCTGGGATATGAGTATTCATTTTCATTGTGATCCGGGTTCAGATGACGCCTTTGGCGGTTATGGCGTGATGGAAGCGGAACAGAGTGATATCGTGATTGGATTTTGTAAAGCATGGTAGGTTATGGCTGGCGCATCAGGCTCATTTGCCGGGAGCCGCGCCGGAAAAACTGTAAAAAGACTCCCGGGGAAAGAGCTGCTTCCGGCCGGGAACGCGAAAGGATGACATTGCATGAAACGAACAGGTATTGTTGCGCTGAGCGCATTTTTTACTCTGATGTGCGCGGGCGCGACGGCTTTGGCCATGTCCGGAGGTCCGGACAGATTTGGAAATAAATATTTTGACAGCAATGAAGAAAATGCCCCCGGATTTACCTGGGAAGATGTCGAAGGCAGGGAAATAAAACTGAGAAATGATCAGATGAGCGAGTATATCCCCATCGGATTTGATTTTGAGTTTTACGGAAAATCCTATGCGGGTGTGTATATTTCCAGCAATGGATTTCTGGCGTTTAGCGAGGGCTATGGCAGCGGGTGCTGCCATGGAAAACCGATTCCCACGCATCGCGGGTATCAGACGAATATGATCGCGGGTCTTTGGGACGACCTCAACCCCAGCCCGTGAGAGAGCAAGGTTTTATACGAAACCCGGGGGGTTTCGCCAAAGCGTGAATTTGTTGTCGAGTATAGAGATGTGGCTCATTCCACAACGGATGTGATGAATACATTTCAGATCATCCTGTACGAAAAAAATAATGAAATCCGGATCAATTACCTGGACGCGACATCCTTTGGAGCGGAAGAGACAACCGCAGGAATTCAGGACAAAGGAGGAGAGGACGGGCTTCAGTACCCGCAGATGGATATTCCGGGGACGTACAGAAATCTGTATGTTCATTATTCCGAGTTCACGCCGGAAGATATGAACGCATTTTATTTCCCCCATATCGTAAGCAATGGTGTGTGGGAAAGCGAGATCTGTATTGTGAACGCCGATGCCTCGGAAAGCCTGACCGGCACGTTCAAGGCATATGATCATGACGGCGGTCTGATTACGGGAATAAAGGAAGTGATGCTGGCGCCGAAGGCGAGAATGGAAATGACGGTTTCCGAGGCTTTTCCGAAAGAAGAGGAAATCGCCTATATAAAGTTTGAAACATATGCGGAAACGCTCGCCGGCTATCTTAAACTTTATGATGAAGAACGCCGGGTGGCGCTGCCCGTTGCGGCAAACGAGAATTCCGGTGATATCTATGTGCCCCACATCGCCTCCAATGAAGAGTGGAAAACGGAGCTGGTGATGATCAATACCCTGCCCGAAACCAAAAAGATCCGGATAGAGTTCAATACCGGCGCGGTGAAACATGTATACCTGAAATCCAATGAATGTCAGGCTGTCGCCATCCGGAAGCTCTTTAATTATGCGCCCCAGCCGGATATCCGTTCCGCAGTGATCAGGGACGCGGAAGGGCTTGTGGCTCTGGATCTTTTTGAAGGGGAGAAAGAGCTGGGCGGGGTGATATTGACGACCGCTCATTCCGGCAAGCTGTATTTCCCACATATTGCATCGAACGAATACTGGTGGACGGGGATTGTTGCGTATAACCCGTCTTCCTCTCCGACGGAGGTGATATTTCATCCGTTTTCCGGGGATGGAAAGCCTTTGGGCTATCAAAGCATGCAGATTCAGGCAAATGATAATATCATGGCAAAAATTTCTGATCTCGGGATGTCTAGTGACACGGCATGGTTTTATCTGGAGGCGTCTCGGCCCATCACCGGCCTGGGGCTGTTCGGGACGGAAACGCATACGGAGATGGCCAGTTACCGGGCGGTGGATGAAAGCCATCTGACCGGTGTTTTCCCGAAACTGGATAAAGAGGGGTGGACCGGGCTTGCATTTATCAATCCCGGTAATCAGGCGGCTGTCATCGAATTGAAGGCGCTTGATGACACCGGGGTGTTGATCGCTTCGGAAGCCCTGGCGGTCCAGGGAGGGGAGAAAAAGGTCGCCCTGGCGGAAGACCTGTTTTCGTCTTCCATTGAAGATGCGGCGTATATCCGGTATGAGTCCAGTATGGAAATTCTCGGGATTCAACTGAACGGCTCTTCCGACAGGATGATGCTGGACGGGGTGCCGGCCATGTGACGCCTGCCGGCGGCCTGAACTGGCGCAGTTGATTATAACGCCGGTCTTCCCGGTCTCGGATTTGAATATGAGCGGAGGACCGGCGTTTTTTTCTGAGGCAGGCAATGAAAAACGGGAGAGCGGCCTGGCCCATCGTTTCGGCCGGTTTGGCCCGGGAATTCATTGCCGGGCGGAGCGGTTGAATTTAGACCGGGGTGGTGAAATGCGGACAGGAACAGGGGGAAATTTCTCATTACTTCTTTTTCTGAATGAGGACAAGTGATTTTTTATTGAACAAAAAAACAGATAGTTGTAAAAAGAGTGGAAAAAATAAGAATGTGGCATAAAAACTGCTTTCTTCTGATATACGCTGTCCACCGGTATAAATTTCGCTTTTGAAAACCAATTTTATCCATATTTTATAACGACTGAACTGGATTTAAAAAGTTCAGATTATGACGGTGCTGAGTATGCCATGAAAGAGCGGCTGCTGAAAACTTATATGGCCGTACTCCTGGTTCTTGCATTCGCCGTCCCGGCGGCAAGTGCGGACGATTCGGAATTGATCCGCCTGGAAACTCTTCTGATGGAGCAGATTAATCAGTGCCGCGCGAATCCGCTGGAGACGGCGGAATCCATTGGTTTCAGCGGTGAGCGGCTTCTGGCAGACCTGCCGGAACTGCGGGAAATTCTGACGGACGGCCTTCCGCCTCTTACGCTCGACAGCCGTCTGCGGGATGCGGCAAGATCCCATGCCGCCGGGGAATTGGCGGTGATAAATGCCGATTCCCCCCCTGCTGACGAGGCTGGTGTATCCCTGAATGAAAGGCTGGAGGAATATGGCTATTTCCCCCAGGCTTCGGGCGAGTCTGTCGGTATGCTGGCTTTTGCCAATTTTATTTCTCCGGAGCTTGCGGTCAGCCATATTTTTGAGAGAATGCTCCGCGAGGAATTGAGTCCGGAACCGGCGGCGCGAAGAAATATTCTCGCAGCAGACGTGTCTGATATCGGTATCGGGTTTGTCGCGGGGGCGGTGAATATTCTTGACGGACAGTATAACGCGTATCTGGCCTCCTGTTTTTTTGCCGGCAGTGCGCTGACGACCTTGCAGTCAAGTCTGCTGCACCGCATCAATATGGCCCGCAAGGCCCCGCTGGATCTCATCGCGTCGCTGGGCCTTGGTCTGGAAGAGTCTCTGTCGGAAGAACTGGAAAACGGTCTGCCTTCCCTGACCATGAACCCGGATCTGCATGCGGCGGCTGGATCCCATGCCGCCAATATGGCCGGGAATGATTGTTACGGTCATATATCGCCGGATGGAGCCGGATATGAAGAGCGTATCCGCATGCAGGGATACGAGGCATCCGCAACGGGCGAGGTTCTTTCCATATCCTGCTATATCAACGGGCAGGATGATACACTGGAGATGGAAGCGGCCGCCATGCTGGAAGACATATTGATAGATGAGCTGTTGTCGCGAAGAGAAAAAAAACTGTTCCGCAGTGATTTTTCGGATGTCGGAATCGGTCTCGTTGCTGCGGCGGACAGTCCTCTGGCGGGAATCTGCGGAGATGGTGTTTATCTGATGGTGATTACGCTTGGATCGCCGCTTGAGGTTTCTCTTGACATAGAAGGGTGATATTTTCTAACTGTATGTTTTTTAAGTAATAAATGTGTCTGAGAAGGTATTGACAAAAGCCTTCGCCAGATATATAAAGACGTGGCTTATTATCTTTAACCGTTTATCTGGGGAGGTGATAAGTGCGGTTGACTGGTATCCCTCTTTAGCGAGGGAGTTATGCTGGTTTGTTTTTAATCTTGGTTTGTTTTTAATCTAATGCTAAGGAGGTTTTTTGATGAAAAGAGCTATTTCTCTGGTCATGGCGATTGTTTTCGCGTTTGCTCCTCTGACCGCTGTTGCCGATGATCTTTGTCCTCAGCCCTGTAAAGACATTCGCCGTATCCTGATTCTCCCGGACTCTGAGCAGGATGTCATTGAGCCGATTCAGCCTGAAGGCGATCGCCCCAGCTCTTCGAACAACGTCATTAATAACAACGCCTGGAGCCACAGCGCGTTTAGCCTTGGACAGCGCGCGGGTTTCAATCAGGATACCCTGAATGAAAGAGTCGTATTCAAAATTTGCGACTGCCCGGATCAGGCGACCTATTTCAAGGCCGGCGAAATTGTCGGCATCAGAATGACCATCATGACGCCGGGCGTATTCTGGACGGATGAGCCCATCGCCATTCAGCCGTTTGCCGTGGAAAGCAGTGCATGTGCCGTGGATAACGAAGGCAAGGCCGCAACCGTCGGGTACGATACGGCCAGTGCCAGGGTTATGGCCAGAAATCCGGTTTATATCGGCCGCACCGAAATCCGGGACGGTTTTATCATCCCGCATCCGGGCTACCATGGCACCGCCGTCGCCAGTACCACTACTCCTCCTCCTCCTGTTTGGGCGTCGCCCGCCCCTGAAGCTCTGAGCTGGTCTCATGTAGCTGTCGGAGGATCCCAGATTGATCCTGCGGCTTTCCCGCCTGCTGCGGGTGCGGACCCCCTGATGGAAACCCTGACCAATATGGTCAAATACGCCACCGTGCCTGATCCTACTACGCAGACTGCCACATATGAATATTTCATGAGCGATGGCGTGACGAACGTTATTCCGATTGATGCGACTACCCCGCCGACGTCCCTGGTTGCGCCCAATAACCGGGCCCAGGTGGTTCAGGTGAAAGGCGCTTATCAGATCGGCCTCATCGAAGATCATTTCAACCTGTCCCGCTGGTGGATTGATATTCCGGAAATGCGGTACGACTTCAGCATTGTCTCTCCGGGCGATGTCGTGAATATCAAGATCGAATGGCTGAACGACGCTGGCACGGGCATCTGCGGCGACTGTGAAACGGTCTGTGAATGCACCTTTACCATTGGTACTTTTGAGACGGAAGTGGCTACGGTCTTCGTGAGATCCTTTCCGTACGTGCTGACCGACACCTCACCGTGGTTTACGGGTATCGCCATCTCCAATATGGATGTGGATGGAACAGCGATTGAAAATATGGAAGCGACCCTGACCATTATGGATGTAACGGGCGCCACCTATACCTACACCAAAACTGATTTCAACGAAAGCGTGTGGGTATTCGGGCTTGACAGCATCCTGGATGAGTTCAGCGGAACACCGGCTGCCGGGGCCGCTACCTTGACGGTTGAAAGCAATTTTGCGCTTGACGGTTATGAATTCCTGACCGACGGTACGTTTGGCGCCGGCACACTGGCAAGATAATCTGGTTCTGACCTATATCGTTGCAGCGTAAAATATGAAGGGGCGGAGAGTTCAGTTTCTCCGCCCCCTTTTTTTATTTTGATTGGATTATGGTCCTTGATCATTGTTGATCTGAACTTTGAGAAAAAATTGAGGTGTTTTGTGAGAATACTATTCGGTTTATTCCTCATCATGCAGTTGCTGATGCTGCCCGTCCCGCTGGCGGCCGCGGCGGCCGGAGTCCCGTCCTGGAGACCTGGAGACACCTTGATTCTAAAAACGGTTTACCGCTTACAGCCCGATACGGACAAATGGTCAGACCCGGTATATTGGAAATGGGAGGCAAAAGAAAAAATTTTGTATCAGGACGAGCCTGCAATAAAAGTGAACATAGATTCCGAATCATTTGGTATGAACGGAATGATGATTTTTCGCATAAGTGATCATTCCATGCGGCATATCCAGTTGATAAAAAAGAAAAGAGGGAGCAATATAACAAGGGAGGTTTCCATACCGGATCAACGGCCTGTCGCGTCGGCGGAACTTTTCAATTTTTCCATTCTTCCTGTTGATATGCCGGTATTTCCACTGTTGAAGCCGTCCACACGCTTGATTACAGTCAAAAAAGAAATAGATGCCGGGCTGAATGTAAAACAGGTATGGCAGCAGCGGGCCCGGCTTGTTGAGAAAATGCCGGCCGAAATCAAATCCGCGATGATGCCTGAAAAAGACATCATTCATGTGATATGCCGTTTTGATCAGGAATTATTGTTTGAACAATACTGGTGTCATGATATCCCCCTGCCGATATACGGGGAAACGCCTAAAATGAAATACTGGCTGGAGAGGAAAGCGAATGAAAAAAAGGAATAAAGCGGCATTTCTTGCTGTATGCCTGATATCATGTTTTTCCGCAGGGGTCGCGGCCTCTTCTTTTGAAGCGGATTATATACCCTGGTCGGGCTACTGGTGGCCATTCCAGACCGGCGGGCTGGTCACTGGCAAGGATTATAGAGGCCTTCCCGCGCCGCTGGAAAAATACGATTATATTGTGGAGGGCAGGTATAACGGTGCCGCAACCGCCTATGGGAAAGGATATTATTATGATGAAGATGCCGTTTCCTGGGCCGGATTATGTTTTAGCTGGGCCGCTTCAGCCATTATGGAAGAAGAACCGGTCCATAGGGGGATATACAAAGATGTCGTCTTGAACATTGGAGATAAAAAGGGAATCCTGGCGGCGGCTTATGATGGCGTTCTTGTAAATTTTTTCGTTATCGATTCGCCGGTTGTGTTCCATCAGCTCCTGGTGGAGTATCTCACATATCAGAAAACGCCTTTTATCCTGGATCTGCATACGCATGGCGAGGTATGGAATTATCCGGTTTTCAGATACGAAACCGAGTACCAGCAGGATGGCAATATCCGACATTATACCACATGGATATATTATATATCTGATTCGGTGCACCCGGATTATACCGGGATTTCCTCCTTATCCGCCATGTATCAGTATTATTTTGAAGTTGATGCCAACGGCAATATCATTGACAGCGGATGGGAGAAAGGCAGTGAAAACAACCACCCCGCGAGTGCCGGTGAACCGCTGGCCGTCAATCCCAAAAATTCCGGTATGAACTATGATGATGTCCTGCGGGTGGTGTCCATCGTGGATGATCCATATGAAGAAAATGACACCATGGAGACGCCCGCCGCCTTATCGGGCGGTCACTATACCCTTTTGTCCATTGACAGGGATTATTTCAGCCTGTCAATGCAGGCAGGTGACGGCGTAACCATCCGCATTGACGTGGAAAACGAGGAGGAACTGGAATTCAATATATGGTCTCCCGAAGGCGGGTTGCTGAGGCGGTCAACCGGAGCGGATCTTCGGTTTTCCGCAGAGATACAGGGCAGTTATATTTTAGAGGTTCTCCCGGCGGAGGGGGAAGAAATCGTGTATGAACTCTTCGTTACCTATGATCTTTCTCACCAGAAGCTGTATCCCTGCTATCCGGCCGGAGCCTGGTCCAATGAAATTTCTTTTCTCAATACCAGTCAGGAGGCAGGCCGTGTACTCATTTCCCTGTGCGACCGGGAAGGAAAAAGCCGAAGCGTTTATTCCGCCGACGCGCCGGCTGTATTTACGGAAGGACGGATGGAAGAAGATTTTGCGCTGATCTCTTCCAGGAAAGGATATATCCGGATTGATTCGGATATGCCCCTGGAAGGGACGGTCATATCATCTTACGGCGATTATCTGATGGCCGGCGCCGGCCTTCTTTCTTCGGATAACGGCGCATCCGTCATCCATTATCCGCATATTGCCGTTGACGCTGACTGGAAAACGTATTTCGGCCTGATCAATATTGGAACGCAGACGGAAACCCTTTCCCGTCATGTGTATGACGAAGGCGGGAACGTTCTGGGATCGGACGGCATCACGCTGTCTCCGGGCCAGGCAATGGAAGAGAATGTGCGCAATATGGATATCTGGGCCGCAGGGGCCGCCAGCATGAGCGCCGAACTGGACATCCCCCGCAGAACGCTGCTCGGTTATATCCGTTTTCATAATCCGGCCTTCGGGGCCAGGGGGCGCTGCGTCATTCCCCTGCCGAATGATATCGGACCGGAACTGACGCTTCCTCATATTGCGGCGGATGATTACTGGTGGACCGGACTCGCCATGATGAACACCGGAGAATCCGGGTCGGAAGTCCTTTTTTCCGCCCATGCCGCTGATGGGAGTCTGCTGGCCCGGGTCTCCCGCGATCTGCGGGCAAAGGGGACGCTGGTATGTCTTCCGCATCAATTATTTCCGGTATTTCCGGACAATCTGAATGCCCCCATCGCCTCCCTTCACATTGTTTCGGCAAATGGTCAGCCGCTGACGGGCATCGCCCTGTACGGATCTTCGGGAGAGCAATTACAGCTTGCCGGAATGCCCTTACAGGCGACGCATCCGACCAGCGCGGTCATGTCCTTTCTTTCCAGTGATTCTTTGTGGTGGACCGGTATCGGTCTGGTCAACACCGGGGACGGGGCGTCGGAATTCTCATTTTCCCTGCTTGATCCGGAGGGAAATGAGATCGGCGCTTATTCGGAATTTCTGCATCCTGACCAGCAGTCGCTGTTTACGCTCAGGAATGCCTTTGGAGAAAACGCGGCGGCGGGAGCCGCCTGGTTGAAACTGGATACCCGGCCGGAAGAATCTTTTTCCGGCGTATGGCTGATCGGTTCCCGCAACGGCCTGCGGCTGATGGGGGACGCCATTCGGTAAATTATGGTGGAAAGGGAATAAGAGATTTTATGAAAATTATATCGTACCTGCTCGTATTTCTGACAATTTCCTCGGCATGTATCGCCGGAGATTCGGTGACCTTCCTGTATTCCGGAAATCTGTTCGGACGCGTGAAACCTTTTTTTAAGTGAGGCCGCGGAGTTTCGGGCGGTCTTGCCCGACGAGCCCAGGCGATAAATGAGGTCGCCGCCGAAAACGCTGACGCCGATGTGGTATTATTGGAGCTTGGCGCTCTTTTTTCACTGGACAAGAAAGCCGATGCCTCGGTCATATCTGCTGTTGTCTCCCGCGTCTTCAATACGATGGGGTATGCGGCTGTTTCTCCCGGTCCGACGGATTTCGGCCGGGAAAATGATCCATTGAAAGAATTGGCGGCCGAACTGAACTGCCCCCTGATTACATCCAATATTGTATATAAAAAGGGCGGGGGGCATTACGGACAAAAATACGCCGTTCACAAAGCCGGCAATATCCGCATCGGGATGATCGGGGTGATGCCGGAGAATGCATTTTCAAAAATGCCCGTTATGAAGGTGCCGGCCGGCCTGAAGATTATCCCGCCGGAAAGTGCGATAAAAACATTGGTTCCGGAATTATTGCCGCAAACGGATATGATCGTTCTTCTTTCACAGTGCGGCTATTTTGAAACGGAAAAACTGGCGGCGCTGGACGGTATTGATTATGTGCTGTATTCCGCAAATCAGGAATATGAAGAAGAGTTCAAGCGGCGGAGAAAGACCATTGGCATTCACTGCCTGAAAAATAATGAAACGGATTTGAAATATCTCCAGCTCACCCTAGCCGGAGACGGAAATATCCAGGTGCAGAAAAAAGAAATTGAACTGCATGGGGGGATTGCGGAAGATGAGAGGATTGCGTCCATTGTCGAGGAGGAACCGGCCCGCCTGGAAAAGCAGCGGCGTCTCGAACAGGCCAGGGAAGTGTGGCGGATACCACCTCTTGAATACATGGAGATGATGAACGAACAGCACCGGCGGGAAATGGAAAAAAGGAAGGATGGAAACGCAAATGGATAAGAAATGGTATGGATTGGGCTTGCTGACGGCACTGGTGCTTCTGTTTTCTTTTTCCGGATGTGCGTCGCTGGGCGGCGATGTTTCGGAGGCCGGGCTGCGGGCCCGGGTGGAAGCGGAATGGAAGGCCCGGAAAAATAATGAATGGGGAGCGGTGTATGATATGACCATTGCGGCATATCAGGAAAAAATGACGCGCAATAATTTCATTAAAAGGGCCAATATCAATGTAAAGGGATATGAGATAAAAGAGGTTCGCGTCATTGAACCGGAAAAAAAAGGATTTGCCCTTGTCCACTATCAGATGAAGCATCTGGGATATACATTTCCCGCCAAATCTAAGGAAGAATGGCTCTGGGAAAACGGAGAATGGCGGCTGAATCTTCTTCCCACGCTGAAGCTGCCCTTTGAAAAATGATTTTCTGAAAGGCCGGATTGCCTGCCAACGCTTTCAGGCACGGATTTTCTCAATGAAAACCGCAGGGGATGCCCCGGCATCTCTGCGGTTTTTTCGCTTTGAGGATAATGTCATGATGAAAAAAATATATATTGCATCCGTACTTCTATCTGGAATATTGTTTTTGAGCGTCTCCGCTGTTTTTGCCTATACCAATATCACGGCGACGGAGGCGGCCGGGCTGATCCATGCAGAGACATCCCTGATGATTGTCGATGTCCGGGAAGAGGACGAGTTTTGCGACGAGCGGGGGCATATTTCCTGTGCGGTAAATTATCCCTATAATTCCGGACAATTCCATAAGCGATATGAAAAACTGCTGCGGGATGCCCCTATCCTGCTTATCTGCCGCAGCGGCAACCGCAGTTTGCAGGCTTCAAAATACCTGGATTCCAAGGGATATGCCAATATCTATAATATGCTGGGGGGGATGAAGGCCTGGAGCGGAGAAACCGTGTCCTGTGATGATCCGCCTTGCATGGCCTCGCATTTGTATTATCCCCATATCGCCTCCGGGGGCGGGTGGGAAACGGAGATATGGCTGATCAATTCCAATCCCGCGCAAACGCTCAGCGGTGTCTTGACCGTTTATACCGATGGCGGGGAAGCTGCCGCCGATCCCGTGAAGATCCGCCTGGCTCCGTTCGCGCGCAAAGAGATTATTGTCGGACGGGAATTCGCCGCCGCCGACCGGGCAGGATACGCGGTGTTTGTCTCCGATGTAAAAAGCAATCTGTTTTCCGGCGGCCTGAAATTTTACAAGGAGGGAGAGTTTCGGGTGGCCATACCCGCGCCGACCGATGATGCCGCCGACATGGATGAGATGTATTTGGCTCATATTGCGTCGGGACAGGACTGGTGGACGGGAGTCAGTGTGCTGAATACGGCGGACGCTTCCGCCCGGATGACGGTGGAATTCAATACCGGGGATTCGGTCCCCCTCACCCTTGCCGGGAAGGAACACCGGTCATTCACGATAAAGGCTCTGTTTGGCGGCAGTCCGCCGGAAAATTTGCAGTCCGCCGTCATTAGGGGCGCGGATAGCATTGTGGGGCTTGAACTGTTTGGAAGTGAAGCGGCGTCAGGTAATCATTATCTGAGCGGCATCCTGCTCAATGGAAACGCGGCCACATCGTTATATTTTCCCCATATGGCGGCAGACGGGGAATGGTGGACCGGAATCGTGGCGTATAATCCGTCCGGCATGATGGAAATGATCACCATCACCCCGTTCCGCCAGGATGGCACCGTGCTGGCGGCGGAAGCCATTTCCCTAGTGCTGATGCCTGCGGAACGTTATACGGCTGCTTTCAGCAGCCTTGGCCTTCCGCCGGACACGGCCTGGCTCTGGATCAGATCATCAGAGCCGGTCAGTGGCTTCGAGCTGTTCGGCACCTATGATGGAACCCGGCTGGCGGGATATACCGGCGTCGATATTGCCGGAACCGAAGGGGTGTTTCCCAAGCTGGAAAAAGATGGCTGGACGGGAATCGCCTTTGTGAATATCGGCGGGGATACGGCCGTCATCCGCCTGACAGCCCATGATGATGGCGGGCGGTCCATCGCAGCGCGGGAACTGAGAGTTTCGCCCAATGAAAAGCGAATGGGAACGGCGGAGGAGATGTTCAGCGGATCAAATATCGCCGCCGCCGCTTACGTCCATTATTCATCCGACCAAAAACTTGTGGCGTTTCAGCTCAACGGCTCCTCCGACGGCATGATGCTGGACGGCCAGCCGGCCCAATAGCCTTATTGTTTGCGGCGCAGATACCCTTTGGGGTTCCATGTCATAAGAAAAGATTCCCGGTCGCGGTCAATTTCAAATGCGTCGTTTTGCGCGATAAAGGTTTCAATGGCTTCGTAGGGGCCGGGTTCCGGCCCCAGATCCAGACCATGATGACAAATACTGTCTTCCACAATAAAATGTCCTCCCGGCGGGATCAGACCGGAATAGGTGTTCAGGACATTCAGCGTGTTTTCATAGGTATGGGAGCTGTCCTCAATAACCAGAACGGTTTCGTTTTCCGCGATCAATGACATCACCTGCGCACAGGATGCGCAAGCGTCCCCCTCAATGAGGGTAATCTGCGGATGCGCTCTCACCGCCTGAGGGATATTGGCATGGGAAATATCCAGACCGATCACTCTTCCTTTTCCCATCAACTGGCATATATGCGCCAGGGCCAGGGTGCTGCCGCCGTGATGATTGCCGATTTCAATGATGACATCCGGTTTTTCTTCCCATAAAATTTCCTGGTATACCCAGAAGTCCATGGGGCTCTTGAGTGCCGTGATGCCGAAATAGGTGGTCCGGGTCATGATCCGTTCCTGCATTCTGGCCAGAACCTCGGTCAAGGGCATGTTCAGGCAGTCTTCGATATATGCGCTCACGAGCTGGGCGTCTCCCGTTGAGAATAAAACGCTGTCATGCGTTTAGAAAAAAGACGGCGTCAATATCCCGCGTCACTCCGGCGCTCAAAAATAAAGGTGCCGGGGAGTGCGGAATTCCATGGCGGCGGTGCGTATCCTGTTTTTTGCCGAAGGCGTATACCGGAAGCGGAGGGAAAAATCAATCTTCCGCGCCGCTGGTCCGCATGGAAGCGCCTGGCGTGGGGGATGGAAAAAAGACCTTGCGGATCGCGGGGCGATTTGATAACCAGGACCGATTTTAAACTCACACGCTTCCGGATCCGGAACCGGGTGCCGCCGGCACGGGGTCGGCGGTCGGCTGCCGGAGAAGATGGAAGGGGTGGTCTCAACCAATATGAAGGAGCTGTATCGGAATGGCGTATGTAACGATGAAAGAACTGCTGGAAGCCGGTGTGCATTTCGGGCACCAGACCAAACGATGGAATCCCAAGATGAAGCCGTATATCTTCGGGGCCCGAAACGGCATTTATATCATTGATTTGCAGCAGACGGTCCGGATGTTCCGCACGGCCTGTGATTTTATTTCGGATACGGTCGCAAGCGGCAAAAAGATTCTGTTCGTGGGCACCAAAAAGCAGGCCCGCGATTCCGTATACGAGGAAGCCCGCCGGGTGGAAATGTTTTATGTACACAATCGCTGGCTCGGCGGCATGATGACCAATTTTCAGACGATCAAAAAGAGCATCGACCGCCTCAATCAGTTGAACGATATTCTCAACGACGACGAGACTGCCGGTCTGTACACCAAGAAAGAACGTCTGAAAATGGGCAAGGAACGCGTCAGGCTCGATAATAATCTGGGCGGTATCCGTGAAATGCACTCCCTGCCCGGCGCCGTGTTCGTCATTGATCCCAAAAATGAAGCCATCGCGGTGAAAGAAGCCCGGCGCCTCCATATTCCCGTCGTGGCCGTGGTGGACACCAATTGTGATCCCGATGACGTGGATTATGTTATTCCGGGAAATGATGACGCCATCCGCGCCATCCGCCTGATGACGGCCCGCATTGCCGATGCCTGTCATGACGGCGCCCGGCGGTATGAGGAAAGACGCCGTGCGGAAAAGGACAAAGGCGGGGAGGAACGGGAAGAGATGCGCGCCATGAGCGCCATGAGCGCGGATCTGAAACCCGGCGAGCGCAAGGTGATTTCTGATGGTTCCGGGGACGGGCCCATCGTGGAAATCATAAAGAGGACGGCGGAGGAAGAAGAAGCCGTGGCGGCGGAATAATTTATCAGGTTGTTTTTTTAGAAAAATTTTCAGGAGACCATATAAATGGCAGCAATCACTGCGGCAATGGTAAAGGAACTCCGTGAAAAAACCGGGGCGGGGATGATGGACTGCAAGGCGGCCTTGACCGAATGCGGTTCGGATATGGAAAAAGCGATTGATTTTTTGCGGAAAAAAGGACTGGCCACCGCCCAGAAACGCGCGGGCCGTTCCCTGGGTGAAGGGGTGGTGGAAAGTTATATCCACGGCAACGGAAAACTCGGCGTGCTGATCGAGATGAACTGTGAGACCGATTTCGTCGCCAAAACCGATGATTTCAAACAGTTTGCCCGCAATGTGGCCATGCATATCGCCGCCAGCAGCCCGCTGGGGCTCCATGCGGAAGACGTGCCCCAGGATATGGTGGACCGGGAAAAGGCCATCTATAAAGAGCAGGCTCTGGAAATGGGCAAGCCCGAGGCCATGGTGGACAAAATCATCCAGGGAAAACTGGATAAATTCATCAGGGAATCCTGCCTGATGAATCAGCCCTATGTCAAGAATCCGGATGTGACCATTGCCGATTATCTGAATGAGGTGATTGCCAAAACCGGAGAGAATATTTCCATCAAACGCTTTGCCCGGTTTCAGATAGGAGAATAGTCCTTGACCTCCGCCCCTCATATCAAGCGCGTGCTGTTGAAATTGAGCGGTGAAGCCCTGATGGGGGATCAGGGCTTCGGTATTTCTCCAGATACCCTCCAATTTGTGGCGGATGAAGTATATTCCGTCACGTCCATGGGCGTGGAACTCGCCATTGTGGTGGGCGGCGGCAATATTTTCCGGGGCATCAAGGCGAGTTCCTATAATATGGACCGCGCCTCCGCTGATCATATGGGCATGCTGGCCACGGTGATCAATTCCCTGGCCCTGCAATCCGCGCTGGAAAAGCGGGGAATTTTCACCCGGGTGCAGTCCGCCATCTCCATGCACGAGGTGGCGGAACCCTATATCCTGCGCCGTGCGGTCCGCCATCTGGAAAAAAAGAGGGTGGTCATTTTCGCGGCCGGAACGGGGAATCCGTATTTCACCACGGATACGGCGGCCGTATTGCGGGCCCGGGAAATCCATGCGGAAGTCCTGCTGAAAGCCACCAGGGTGGACGGCCTGTACAGCGCCGATCCCATGACTGATCCGGACGCGGAATTTATATCGGAAATCTCCTATATGGAAGTGATCAAACGCCGCCTGGGAGTGATGGACATGACCGCCATTTCCCTGGCCATGGACAACCAGCTTCCCCTGGGGGTGTTCGATCTTCACCGGGAAGGCGCCCTGCGGCAGATCGTCAGGGGAGAAAAGGTCGGTTCCTGGATCATGGTCTGAGCCGGAAGTGAGCCGAATCCCCATTTGATTCATTTCCGTCCGGCCCTGTTTTCGGTTCGAAGGCGGCGGGTGTTCGCCGGCAAAGCGGATAATTTCGGGCGGGAGCCTGGCTTCCCCCCTTTATTTCTGAAGAGGAGACCGGATGATCAACGATATTTACCAGAAAACCAGAGACCGGATGGAGAAATCCATCGTGTCTCTTGAAAAAGAACTGACGCGGGTTCGCACGGGACGGGCATCGCTGTCGCTTCTCGACGGCATCAGGGTGGATTATTACGGCACCCCGACGCCCATCAGCCAGATGGCATCCCTCGCGGTTCCGGAAAGCCGGCTGATCACCATCCAGCCCTGGGATGCCACGGCTGTCAAGGATATTGAAAAGGCCATCATGAAATCCGATCTCGGGCTGACGCCGTCCAGCGACGGAAAAATCATCCGTATCGCCATTCCGGCCCTGACCGAGGAACGGCGCAGGGATCTGGTCAGGATCGTGGGAAAGATCTGCGAGGAATCCAAGGTGGCTGTCCGCAATATCCGCCGTGATTCCAATGAGATGATCAAGGGATTGAAAAAAGACGGCGATATCGCCGAAGACGATGCCTTCAAGGGGCAGGACGAAGTCCAGAAGATCACCAACGACTATGTGGCGCAGATCGATGAGATCCACAAGGCCAAGGAAGCGGAAATCCTTGAGTTCTGATTCCCTTCCCGCCCTTGCCGCCGAACTGGACCCGCAGCGGCTGCCGGCCCATGTGGCCGTGATCATGGACGGCAACGGCCGCTGGGCCACCCGCCGTCTCATGAACCGGATCAAAGGGCATGAACAGGGCGCGGAAGTGGTATCCCGGCTGGTGCGCACCTGTTCGGATCTCGGTATTGACATCCTGACCCTGTACGCCTTCTCCACGGAAAACTGGCGGCGGTCCAGGGCGGAGGTTTCGGCCCTCATGCATATCCTCCAGCGGTTTCTGAAAAAAGAACTGCCGGAGATGACAGCCAATAATATCTGCTTCCATATTATCGGCCAGCCTCATCGCCTGCCGGAATATGTGCGGGAAGAGATTGCCCGCGCCTGTGAAGCCACGCGGGAAAATACCGGCACCATGCTGCAGCTGGCCCTGAGCTATGGCGGCCGCGCCGAATTGACGGAAACCGTGCGCATCTTGTCCCGCAAAGCGGCGGCGGGAGAACTGAATCCCGATGACATCACCGAGGAAATGGTTTCCGCCTCCCTGTTCACGGCGGGACAGCCCGATCCGGATCTGATGATCCGCACCAGCGGAGAGCAGCGCATCAGCAATTTCCTCCCCTGGCAGCTGGCCTATGCGGAATTCCATTTCACTCCGACCCTGTGGCCTGATTTTACTCCCGAGGAATTTATCCGTATCCTGCGGGAATACCAGGGACGGGACCGCCGTTTCGGCAATGTATCCGTTTGAATTTCCGGCCGGTCCGCCTCCCATCACCCGATACCGGATATTTCATTATTCTCTCATGAGCACACATCAGAAACGATGGATCACCGGACTGACGGCCCTGCCCTTTCTTGTCTGGCTGATTTTCCGGGGCGGCATGGTTTTTGCCCTGTTTCTTGCCGCGTTGTCCGTGCTGGCGCTGTCCGAATATTTCCGCATTATTTTCAGCGGACGCACCGCCCCGCTGAAAGATCCGGCGGCCGTTTTTTCCATGATACTGGCGCCCCTGGTCGTGATGGTGACCCAGACGGGGGGGCTGCCTGCCGGGCTGATCTTTGCCGCCGCCTCTCTGTACGGCGCTGCCGGTCTGGCGATTCACGGATCCCGGAAAAAGAAAGATCCAGGGGATGCGCCCCTTCACCTGGTGCAGTCCATGCTCTATATTCCGGTCATGCTGGCCCTTGCCCTGTTCATCCGTAACGGGGACGCCGGGATGAACCGGCTCTTTTTTTTACTGGCCGTTGTATTTGCGGGAGATATCGCCGCGCTGTATTGCGGCACCTTTTTCGGAAAGCATGCCCTCAGCCCCGGTCTCAGCCCCGGGAAAACCATCGAAGGCTCCCTGGGCGGGCTTGCGGCCAATCTGCTCATCGGCGCCGGATTTGCGCCCTTTCTTCTGCCGGATCATCCCTTCCCGGGGCTTTTGGTCATGTGCGTTCTGACGGGCATTGCCGGACAGGCCGGGGATCTGTTCGAATCCGGGCTCAAACGGGCCGCCGGCGTTAAGGATTCCGGGGGCATTCTGCCGGGACACGGCGGTATTCTGGACCGCATCGACGCCCTGCTGTTCGCCCTTCCCGCAGCGGCGGGATTTTTTCTCTGGATGTCCTGAGGCATGGGGATCCCGACAGATCTTTTCGTTTCCATTCCAGGCCTGGCGAAAGGCGGCGCCCCGGGGAAATACATCATATGAAATACTTGTCCGTCATGGGCGCCACCGGCTCCATCGGCGCCAATGTGCTGTCCGTTGTCCGGCAATTTCCTGAAAAATTCGCGGTCACGGCCCTGGCAGCCCATACCAGCGTGGACCGGCTGGCCGGGCAGATTCGGGAATTCTCTCCGTCTCTGGCCGTGGTCCGGGGACCGGAGGAGGCCGATGCCCTGGCCGCGCTTCTGGCAGATACGCCGGCCCCGCGCCGGGTGGAAATCCTCCACGGTCCGGACGGATACCGGACCGCCGCCGCTCTTTCCGGAACGGATATCATGGTCGGCGCCATGATGGGCGCGGCCGGGCTTCATCCCACCCTGGCCGCCATTGAAGCCGGCATTCCTGTGGCCCTGGCCAATAAAGAAACCCTGGTCATGGCCGGACCTCTGGTCATGGCGCGGGCCGCGGAAAAAAATGTCCCCATCCTTCCCGTGGACAGTGAACACAGCGCCGTGTTCCAATCCATCCAGGGAGAGCGGCGAAAGGATCTCTCCGGCATTTTTCTCACCGCCTCGGGGGGGCCGTTTCGTGAACTGCCGGTATCCGAATTCGCCGCCATCACGCCGGAGCGGGCCCTGAAACATCCCAACTGGTCCATGGGGCGGAAAATCAGCATTGATTCCGCCACCCTCATGAACAAAGGCCTGGAAGTGATTGAGGCCCGCTGGCTGTTCGATCTTTGTCCGGAAGAGATTGAGGTGGTGGTGCATCCTCAATCCATCATCCATTCCATGGCAAAATTCCGGGACGGGTCGGTCATCGCCCAATTGGGAATTCCGGATATGCGGGGCGCCATCGCCTACGCACTCTCGTATCCCGGGCGCCTGCCCCTGGACCTCCCGGCTCCGGACTTCACGGCCCTGGGTCGTCTGGATTTCGAACCCCCGGACCGGGAACGGTTCCCCTGCCTCGGGCTGGCCTTTGAGGCCCTGGCGGCGGGCGGCGTCATGCCGGCGGTCCTGAACGCGGCCAATGAGGTCGCGGTGGACGCATTTTTACACAGGCGGATTCCGTTCACGGGGATCGCGGACCTGGTGCGGGAAGCACTGGATCTTTTCGCCGGAAATGAATTTTCCTCCACCGGAGAAAATCCGGATCTGGAGACCCTGATCGCGGCGGATGCCCGGTCGCGCCAGCTCACCGCCGCCCGCACGGAGCATTGATTTATACTCATGATCATCACGACCCTCTCCTTTATCCTTGTTCTTGGCATTCTCGTATTTGTCCATGAATTCGGGCATTTCATCACCGCCCGTCTTTGCGGCGTCGGGGTGGAGGTCTTCTCCTTCGGCTTCGGCCCCCGTCTTTTCGGCCGCAGGGCGGGCCGGACGGATTACCGTGTTTCCATCGTCCCTCTGGGCGGTTATGTCAAAATGGTCGGCGAGGATCCCGACGCCGGGATTGCGCCTGAGGACATGCCGGAATCCTTCAGCCATAAATCCGTGGGCAGGCGCATTCTGATCGTGCTGGCCGGCCCGGCCTTCAATTTTTTTCTTGCCATCCTGATTTTTTTCGTCATGTTCCGGATGGGCGGCATGGAGATTTTGCGGGCCGAGGTGGGGACGGTTATGGAAAACAGCCCGGCCATGGCCGCCGGCATCCGGAAAGGGGATACGGTCATCCGGGTGAATGAAGCGGAGGTGGGCTCCTGGGAAGAAATGGCGGCCCTCATCGGTGACAGCGGCGGCAGGGAATTGCGCCTGACCCTGCGCCGGGGAGAGGAATTCCCGGAGGTTCGCCTGCTGCCCGAGAAGAAGGAAAGCCGGAATCTGTTCGGAGAGTCCGTGGACCGGTATATCATCGGGATCACCCCCTCCGGCGCAAAGGATCATCATCCCCTGTGCACTCTGGATGCGGCGGCGCATGCCATCGAGCGGACTGCGGCCATGACCTGGTTGACGGTGGTCAGCGCGGGCAAAATGATCCAGGGACGGATTTCCGTGAAGGAGAACCTGGGCGGCCCCATCAGCATTGCCCGGATGTCCGGGGAAATGGTGCGCAGGGGGCCCTCGGAATTTTCCTTTTATATCGCCTTTCTCAGCATCAGCCTGGGCATTATCAATCTTTTTCCCATCCCGGTCCTGGACGGCGGCCATCTTCTGTTTTTCGGGCTGGAGGTCATCCTGCGCCGCCCGGTGGACATCGCCATCCGTGAAAAGGCCCTGCAGGCAGGGTTTTTCGCCCTGATGCTTCTCATGGTCTTCGCCCTGTATAACGATATCGCCCGGATTTTTGGCGGTCCTTCCTGATTTTTCCTTCTTCCCGTGGAGCCGCATCATGGCAGTCAGACTGGAAATCACCCTGAAGCCTGAACTGAGGGATCCCGAGGGACACAGCATCCGCAAAAAAGCGGCCGATTATTTCGGCATCGCCCTGTCCGATGTCCGCGTCATCCACACCGTGGTCATTGACGCGGACCTTCCGGCCGACCAGCTGGAACGGGTCCGTGTCGATCTGTTCACCAATCCCGTGACCCAGTATTCCTCCTATGACCCGCTGTCCCTGCCTGCGGACTGGCATCTCTGGGTGGGATACCGCCCCGGCGTGAAAGACAATCCCGGAGACGTGGCCCGGGAGGCCATGGAGGCGCTGCTCGGCATCCGGCTGAAGCCCGGCGAGGCGGTCTATACTTCCCGGCGCTACTGCATCCGGGCCGGCGGCCTGATCCGCGCGGACCTGGATCTGCTGGCCGGGGAACTGCTGGCCAACGATATCATCCAGCAGTGGAAAATCTTTTCCGCCCCGGACTGGGATCCGGATCTCGGCGCCGGGATCATCATCCCCGGGGTGCGGCTGGACCACACCCCGTCCGTATCCGTGATCACGGCCCGAAGCGACGCAGATCTGATCCGGATTTCCGACGAGCGCGGCCTGGCCCTGAATCCCCGGGATATCCCGGTGATCCGCGCCTATTTTAACCGTCCGGAGGTGCGGGCCGAACGCATCGCCGTCGGGCTGTCCGATCCCACGGATATTGAGCTGGAATATATTTCCCAGGGCAGAAGCGATCACTGCAATCATAATACTTTCCAGGGGCTTTTCCGCTACCGCGAGTCTCCGGACGCGCCCGTGCGCATCATTGACAATCCCTTCCGGAGCTGCATCAGGGAGCCGACCCTTTTGCTCAGGGAAAAAAAGGACTGGATCATCTCCGTTCTCTGGGACAATGCCGGGGCCGGGCGGTTTGATGAGGACCATTATTACGTCATCACCGGCGAAACCCATAATTCCCCTTCCAATATGGAAGCCTATGGCGGGGCCATCACCGGCATCGTGGGGGTGTACCGCGATCCTATGGGAACGGGCCTCGGCGCCCGGCTCATCATGGGCGCCTACGGGTTCTGCGTGGGGGACCGCGATTACGATGGTCCGCTTTCGCCCAGGCTCCATCCCCGGCGGCTGCTGGACGGCGTGATTGAGGGGGTCCGGGACGGGGGCAATAAAAGCGGTGTGCCCACATCCTTTGGCCAGCTGACCTTTCATCCCGGTTATATGGGGAAGTGCCTGGTTTTTGTGACGGCCCTGGGCATCATGCCCGCTGCGGCGGCCGGCAAACCCTCCGAAACCAAGACCACTTCTCCCGGCGAGCTGGTGGTCATGTGCGGCGGCCGGGTCGGAAAAGACGGCATCCACGGGGTGACCGCCTCTTCCGGGGAATTCACCGAGCATACCCCGGCCGGCCATGTCCAGATCGGGGATCCCTATACCCAGAAAAAAATGCATGATTTCCTGCTGGAAGCACGAGATGAGGGCCTGATCCGTTTCATCACGGATAACGGCGGCGGCGGGCTTTCCTCTTCCGTGGGCGAGAGTGCCCGGTTCAGCAACGGGGTTCGCATTGAGCTGGACAGGGTGCCCTTGAAATACGAGGGCCTGGACCAGTGGGAAATCTGGATCTCCGAATCCCAGGAGCGGATGACCGTATCCGTTCATCCCGAAGACATCGACCGGTTCATGGCCCTGTCCCGCCGGCACGAAGTGGAAAGCACGGTCATCGGCGAATATACGGATACCGGAAAACTCCATATCCTGTGGAAAGGCGAAACCTGCGCCCATGTGGACATGGACCTGCTCACCGCCGGTTTTCCCCAGTGGGAATTCGATGCGGTCTGGCGTTCCCCCGAGGACCGGGGCCTGACCGAGCCCGTCCTGGGTCTGGCCGCAGACTGGAATTCCCTGGTCAGGGATATGCTGGACCGGCCCAATATCTGCTCCCGCAACTGGATCACCCGGCAGTACGATCACGAGGTTCAGGGCGGCAGCGTGATCAAGCCCCTGATCGGGCCGGGGCGGGATATCCCGGCCGATGCGGTCGTGAACCGCCCGGTGCTGTCTTCCCGGCGGGGGCTGGCCTTTTCCCAGGCCCTGCTGCCCTTTTATTCCGCCATTGATGCAAAGCATATGACCGCCTGTGTCATTGATGAAGCCCTTCGGCGTCTGGTGGCGACAGGCGCTGATCCAGGCCGGACGGGCGGGGTGGATAATTTTTGCTGGCCGTCCATCCGGCATGATCCGAAAACCAATCCCGACGGGAAATTCAAGGCGGCCCAGCTGGTGCGCTCCTGCGAGGCTTTGCGGGAGATGAGCCTGGCATATGAAATACCCCTTCTTTCCGGTAAGGATTCCATGTATGTGGACGGCCATCTGCCGGGCCGTTACGGCGAACGGCATAAGATCTCCGCTCTGGAAACCCTTCAGTTTTCCGCCGTGTCCCTGGTGGAAGATATCGACCAGACCGTGACCATGGAAGCCAAATGCGCCGGCGACGCGGTTTTCGTCATCGGCATGACGAAAAACGAACTCGGGGCCTCGGAATATTATGCGCTTCTGGGTTATATCGGCCGGAATGTGCCCCGGGTGAATCCGGAAGAAACCCTGCCCCTGTACCGGCGGCTTCATAAATCCATTAAGGACGGACTCATTGCCTCGGCCCATGGCGTGTATCGCGGCGGACTGGGCGTTCACCTGCCCCTCGTGTCCCTGGGCGGCCGGCTGGGGCTGGATATCGGACTGGATAAAATCCCGGCGGAAGATGGTCTGGGACTGGACGCCCGCCTTTTTTCCGAATCCGCCGGGCGGTTTATCGTCACGGTGTCTCCCGAAAACGCGGCCGGGCTGGTGAAAGCCCTGTCCGGTTTTCCCTGTGCGCGGATCGGGACGGTGACCGAAGAGCCGGTCATCCGCATGAGGGACGCAGGAGAGCTTTTCCTGGATCTGTCCATTGTTGACGCTTTGGCCGCGTTCACCTCCCGGTTTGGAGATCTGGTATGAGCGATACCAATATAAGGGCCCTTGTCCTGACGGGTTTCGGTCTTAACTGCGATATGGAAACCGCCCATACCTGTGAACTGGCCGGGGCAAAAGCCGAGCGGGTCCATATCAACGCGCTTATCGACCGGGATGTCCGCTTAGCGGATTATCAGATCATGATTTTCGGGGGCGGATTTTCCTGGGGCGACGATCACGGCGCCGGGGTCGTACAGGCGGTGCGGATGAAAACCGGCCTCGGGGACGACCTCCTGGAATTTGTCGCCCGGGATCATCTGATCATCGGCATCTGCAACGGATTCCAGACCCTGGTGAACCTGGGGCTTCTTCCCGGCCTGGATAGCGATTATACCGCCCGCAAGGTGGCGCTGATCGGGAATGATACCGGCAATTTCCGGAATGACTGGGTGCGGCTGATCGTTGATCCTGCCAGCGCCTGCGTGTTTACCCGGGGCATTTCGCAGATTGATCTGCCTGTCCGTCACGGGGAAGGGAAATTTTATACGGATGCCCATACCCACCGCCGCCTGGCGGAAGGCGGACAGATCGTCCTGCGCTACGCCCTTTCCAGCGGTTCGCCCGCCAAAGGCGCCTGGCCGGAAAACCCCAACGGCAGCCTGGACGATATCGCCGGCATCTGTGATCCCACCGGCCGGATACTTGGCCTGATGCCCCATCCCGAAGGGTATCACGATCCCTCCCATCATCCGGACTGGCCCCTGCGCCGGGAAATGATCTGCAGGGGGCGTCTCTTTCCCTCCGAACCTGCCGGGCTCCGGATATTCCGTAATGCGGTCCGGTATTTTTCCCGCTGAACGGCAGATCAAAAGCGGTTGACAATAGCCGAAAAAGGATGTAGAGGCTCTGCAAAAAAAAAAATACCCACCCACCCGCACTCCATGGGGGGCGGCCGAAGGCGCGGCGCATCGGCCAGGAGGCGGAAAGAAGCGGAGAGATAACGGCAGTGGCGGAAACAGCAGACCCTGCCCGGGCGCTGATCAAGGAAGAAGCAAAAAAATTAAAGGGGGCGGCCAGGCGGAAATATATCGCGAAAGTCACTCTGGATCTGCTGAACGGAAGCCCCCGAAGAGCGGAACGGGAATTTGGATGGGGGCGGGAGACGGTACGCAAGGGGCTTCGCGAACTGGAAACCCGCATCCGCTGTGTGGATAATTTCAGCGCCCGGGGCAATAAGAAAACAGAGGAAAAAAACCCTGAATTATTGTATGATATTGATATCATACTAAATTTTGATGGAAGATTAAATCCTGGCTTTCGTGCGTATTTTCCGGGGGGGAAGATTCATCCCCGCAGCGTGCGGCGTGTTCTGGTGGAAGAATTCGAGTACCGGGACCAGGAATTGCCCACGGAGACCACCATCGCAAGTATGCTCTGCCGGCTTGGCTATCGGCTGGATGGCGGGCGGAGGTGTCCCCGGCAGCGGGAATGCAAATAAAGTTCTTTACTTTTTTTTGATGGTCAGATATAATAGGAGTTTGAATGTTTGCAAACCGGCTTCGCGGATCCGGATAGTCGGTTCGCGGATCCGGACAGAAAGAAGTTAACGCTGAACGAAGCGAAAAACGAATCAGGCAGATTCGTCTCGAAATGCGCACTCTGGTAAAGAGTTGCTTAACCCCGTAACTTTCTTTTGAGGAGGTATGCAATGCCAAGTTTTGTAATTCAGGAAAAGTGTGACGGCTGCAAGGGCGGTGACAAGACAGCATGTATGTACATCTGTCCCAATGACTTGATGGTTCTGGATCCCAACGCCATGCGGGCGTACAATCAGGAGCCGGATCAGTGCTGGGAGTGCTTCTCCTGCGTGAAGATCTGCCCGACCCAGGCCATTGAAGTGCGCGGTTACGCCGACTTCGTTCCCCTGGGAAGCTCCATTATGCCGATGATGGGCACCGAAGATGTGATGTGGACCTGTAAGTTCAGAAACGGCCTGATCAAACGCTTCAAATTCCCCATCCGGACCACCCCCGAAGGCGCCGCCAACGCTTACGAAGATCTCAAGGGCAAAGACCTTGCCAGTCCGCTCCTGTCCACTCAGGAAGCCGATGGTGCCGCCATTCCCGTTCCCCAGGAACTGGCCTAATCCGCATCCGGCGCATCTCTCCCAATTTACGCCGGTCCTGATTCACGCCGATGTTTCGGCGCGGACGGGCTGAAAGATCTGAAACTGAAAGAATAAAAATAATCTGAGGAGGAAATATAAATGGCAATACCGAACAAACCTCTTGGTGAGCTGAAGGCCGTGCGGGATCCTGAAGTAGAGGAACGCGAAGTTGATATTCTGATTGTCGGCGGCGGCATGGCTGCCTGCGGTACCGCCTTTGAAGTGAAAAAATGGATCCCCGAGGGAATGAGCGTCCTGCTGTGCGATAAGGCCGCCATGGAAAGATCTGGTGCGGTTGCCCAGGGGCTGTCCGCCATCAATACCTATATCGGCGACAACAAACCGGAAGACTACGTCCGCATGGTCCGCAACGACCTGATGGGCATTGTGCGCGAAGACCTGATCTTTGACCTTGGCTGTTATGTGGACGATTCCGTTCACCTGTTTGAGGAATGGGGTCTGCCCATGTGGAAGAAAACCGACGACGGCAAAAACCTCGACGGTAAAAAAGGTCTCAAGCTCGGTACGCTGAAAAGCGGTGCCACGCCGGTCCGCACCGGTAAATGGCAGATCATGATCAACGGTGAATCCTACAAGAGAATCGTTGCCGAAGCCGCCAAGAAAGCTTTGGGAGAAGAAAATATTCTGGAACGCGTTTTCATTGTTGAACTGCTTCTGGACGCCAATAAGGAAAATACCATCGCCGGCGCCGTCGGTTTCTCCACCCGTGAAAACAAGGTGTACATCATCAAATGCAAGACCATGATGGTTGCCTGCGGCGGCGCGGTCAATATCTATCAGCCCCGTTCGGTCGGCGAAGGAAAAGGCCGTGCCTGGTACCCCGTATGGAACGCGGGTTCCACCTACACCATGTGCATGAAGGTGGGCGCTGAACTGTCCATGATGGAAAACCGGTTCACCCCGGCCCGTTTTAAGGACGGTTACGGCCCGGTCGGCGCCTGGTTCCTGCTGTTCAAGGCCAGACTGCAAAACGGCCTGGGCGAAGACTTCGCCGGCAGCGACGCCGCCAAGGAAGAACTGGCAAGATACGCTCCCTACGGAACCGCTGCCATCACCCCGACCTGTCTGCGCAACCACCTCATGCTGTTCGAGATGAAAGCCGGCCGCGGCCCGATCATCATGGACACCGTGACCGCGCTGGGCAAGCTCGGCGAAACCATGGACAAGAAGGAACTCAAGCATCTGGAATCGGAAGCCTGGGAAGACTTCCTGGACATGACCTGCGGCCAGGCCAACCTGTGGTGCGCCCAGGACTGTGAGCCGGAAAAGAAGAATTCCGAAATCATGCCGACCGAACCGTACCTGCTGGGTTCCCACTCCGGCTGCTGCGGCCTCTGGGTTTCCGGCCCGGATTTTGACTGGGTTCCGGAAAGCTACAAAATCAAGGCTGCGGACGGCAATATCTACAAGCAAATGACCACGGTTAACGGCCTGTTCACCGCCGGCGACGGCATTGGCTGCTCCGGTCACAAATTCTCCTCCGGTTCCCACGCCGAAGGCCGCATGGCCGCCAAGATGATGGCGCGCTACTGCACGAACAACGCCGATTTCACTCCGACCCTGAAACGGAGCAAGGAAGAACTGGTTGATCTGGTGTACAAACCGGTTCGCGTTTTCCTGGACCACTGCGATTATACCACCGCCGTCAACATCAACCCGAACTACATCAAGCCCGAAGGCATGATGTATCGTCTGATGAAGGCCACGCATGAATACGGCGCGGGTACTGCGACCTTCTACCAGACCTCCAGCAAATCTCTGGAAATCGTTATGGATCTCCTGCAGACCATGCGCGAAGACTGCAAAAAACTGGCTGCCGGCGATCTGCACGAACTGATGAGAGCCTGGGAGATTGAGCATCGCATCTGGACCGTGGAAGCTCACCTGCGCCACATCCAGTTCCGCAAGGAAACCCGTTATCCGGGCTTCTACTATCAGGCCGACTATCCGGGACAAGACGACGAGAACTGGTTCGCTTTCGTCAACTCCAAGTATGACCCGGAAAAAGCCGAATGGGATGTGTTCAAGAGAGAATATATCAAGATCATTTCCTGATAGTCTGAAAAGCGGAAATTTCATGATTCCGTAATTCCCGATTGTTGAGCAAAACCTCCAGGTGCTTTCGGGCGCCTGGAGGTTTTGCGGTATCAGACGTGCTGCTTATCGGGGTCCGCGTGTTCCGGAAGCCGTTCCCGTACGCACGGGGCCCGATTGGCAGCACATGTTCAGAGAAGATAACCGCCGTTTGGTGATCATTTACATTTATATGCATGGAGGGATCGCATGACAGAGAACAGACAAGCCCCTGCAAGCGGAAGCATTATGGTTGTCGGAGGTGGGATCAGCGGCTTGACCACAGCCCTCGAAGCAGCCGAAGTAGGGTACGAGGTGTTCCTGGTGGAAAAAAACCCGTACCTGGGCGGCCGGGTGGCGCAGCTCAACCAGTATTTTCCCAAATTATGCCCGCCGACCTGCGGGCTTGAAATCAATTTCCGACGCATCAAGGACAATCCCAGAATCAAGGTCTTCACTCTCGCGGAAGTGGAAAAAGTGGACGGCGAACCTGGGAATTACGAGGCCGTCATCAGGATCAATCCCCGCTATGTGAACGAAAACTGCACCGGTTGCGGCAGTTGCGCCCAGGCCTGCCAGGGGGAAGTGCCCAATGATTTCAATTTTGGCATGAACCGGATCAAGGGCGCGTATCTGCCCCATGAGATGGCGTTTCCCTCACGTTATGTACTCTCCCCCCGGATCATCGGCACCGAGGACGCGAAACGGGCCAGGGATGCTTGCAAATACGACGCCATCGACCTGGACATGGCGCCGAAAACCATGAGCCTGAATGTGGGCGCTGTTGTATGGGCCACGGGCTGGGAGCCCTATGACGCCACCCGGATCGATAATCTTGGTTTCGGCCGTTATCCCAATATCATCACCAATATGATGATGGAACGTCTGGCGGCTCCTGGCGGCCCCACTGCCGGCAAGATCCTCCGTCCGTCCGACGACAGGGCCCCTGAAAGCGTGGTCTTTGTTCAGTGCGCCGGCTCCCGCGATGAAAATCACCTGCCCTATTGCTCCTATATCTGCTGCATGGCCTCCCTGAAGCAGGCCACCTATGTCAGGGCCCAATACCCGGATGCCAAAATCTATATCTTTTATATCGATATCCGCTCCCCGGGACATCGCTACGAAAAATTCTATAAGATGATCAAGGAAGACGAGAATATTTTCCTGATCAAGGGGAAGGTTGCCGAAGTATCTGAAAATCCGGAAACCAGGGCGGTCACCGTTGTGGCGGAAAATGCCGTCACCGGCCGGAAAATCCGTCAGGAAGCCGATATGGTCGTCCTGGCTACGGGGATGCAGCCTGCCGCCGCCAATATCAAGCTGCCGGCGGATCTCTCCTATACGGATGACGGTTTTGTGATCAATGATTTTGATAAGGGCGGAATGTTCGCCGCCGGCTGCGCCAATAAGCCCGCAGATGTGGTCTCCTGCAACCAGAATGCAACCGGCATGGCCCTGAAGGCGATCCAGACCTTGAAACGATAGGCATCGATGGGCCTCCCGCAACGCAGAAGGCGGAAGCGGCGGGTCTTACGGAAAGAACGAAACCATGATTTCCCATTTTCCGGAATTCATTGATGACACATTTTTCAGGAGGATAATCCATGAGTAAAAAATATGGTGTATATATCTGCACGGGCTGCGGCATCGGAGACGCTCTGGACGTGAAAGCGCTGTGCGGGATTCCCGAGGAAGAAGGGCTTCCGGTCAAAACCCATGCCTGCCTCTGCGGGAAAGAAGGCGTTGAACTGCTCCAGGCCGGCGTGGCCGACGGCGTCAACAGACTTGTGATTGGGGCCTGTTCCCGCCGGGTTAATTTTGATACCTTCCGTTTTGACGGCTGTGTGGTGGATCGCGTCAATCTGCGTGAAGGAGTTGTCTGGTCCCACCCCCGCTCCGAATTTCCGGCCCTGACCGAGGAAGAAAAAGAGGACGAGGATAATTTCGACCGCGTTCAGATGATGGCCGAAGACTATATCCGCATGGGGATGGCCCGCGTGGAAAAAAGCGAAGTGCCGGCCGCTTATAAGCTGGAAAATTTCAGCAACCGGATCCTGGTTATTGGCGGCGGTATCACCGGCATTTCCGCAGCCATCGACGCTGCGAAAACTGGTTATGACGTGACCATCGTGGAAAAGGAATCCACCCTGGGCGGCTATGCGGCCAAAATCCGCAAGCAGCTGCCCCTCAGCGAGCCATACGATGAGCTGCTGCCCCCGGCCATCCAGTCCAGGGTGGATGAGCTGGCCGACTTCACGAACATCACCGTGAAAACCAATGCCATGGTGGCCCGCATCGCCGGCCAGCCGGGCGATTTTACCGTGACCCTCAAAAAACCGGGGGAAAGGATTCCCTTTGATGTTCCCTATCCCCTGCCCGATGAGATGAAAGTGGATGAAGACGGAAAGGAACTGGATGTCGATGCCTTAAACGAAAAGTACAGGGAATATAATAAGGGAAAGGAAGACATCCTCCAGATGGATCCCGACGGCGAAAAATTCGGCGCCGTCATCCTGGCCGCCGGGTGGACGCCCTATGAGCCGGCCGAAGGTGAATTCGCAGCCCTTGGTTACGGCGATAATCCGGATGTCATCACCAATCATCAGTTTGAAACCATGGCCGCGAATGGCGCGGTGATCTGTCCGTCCGACGGACGTCCGGCCAAGAGCGTGGCTTTTGTCCAGAGCCCGGGCGGCGACGCCGGGGACGCCGATTTTTCCTACGCCGGCGCGGTGACCAGTCTGGCGGCCCTGAAACAAGCCAAATACGTGCGCGAGGACTACGCGGACGGAAAGGCGTTCGTCTTTTACCAGCATATGCGTACGCCGGGCCTGAACGAAAATTTTTATAAAAGCATTCAGCAGGATCCGGGTATCTTCCTGACCAAGGGTGAGGTGACCGGCGTGTCCAGAAACGGGGCCGGCCTGATCGTGGAGGCCGATAATACGCTTCTGGGGGAAAAAATTCAGATCAAGGCAGATCTTGTGGTGCTGGCCACCGGCATGGTGCCGGCCACCAGGAATGATCCCGTGGTCAACCTGGCCTATCGTCAGGGACCGGCCTTCCGCGATATCGGGCTGTTCGACGGGTACAGCGATTCCAATTTCATCTGCTTCCCCTACGAAACCCAGCGGACCGGCATCTACGCCGCCGGCGCGGTGCGGCGTGCCATGACCATGGAAGAGTCCATTGAAGACGCCGCCGGCGCGGCTCTCAAGGCCATCCAGTGCGTGGAATGCGCCAATCGCGGCGTGGCCGTACACCCCCGTTCCGGCGATATGACCTTTCCGGATTTCTTTTTCCAGCGCTGTACCCAGTGCAAACGCTGTACGGAAGAATGTCCCTTCGGGGCCCTGGATGATGACGAACGGGGAACCCCGAAACCCAATCCCACCCGCTGCCGCCGGTGCGGCACCTGCATGGGGGCCTGCCCCGAACGCATTATCGGGTTCGCGGATTATAATATCGACTCCATCGGTTCCATGGTCAAATCCATTCAGGTGCCCTCCGAGGACGATTATTCGGATCCGCCCCTTAGAATCCTCGGCCTGGTCTGCGAAAACGACGCCCTGCCGGCCCTGGATATCGCCGGGATCAAGAGGCTTTCCTATAATGCCGATGTCCGTATCATCCCGGTGCGCTGCCTGGGTTCCGTGAACGTGATCTGGATCAAGGACGCCCTCAGCCAGGGAATGGACGGCGTATTCCTCATGGGCTGCAAGCATGGCGACGACTACCAGTGCCATTTTGTCAAGGGATCAGAGCTGGCGGATATCCGCATGAAGAAAATCGGCGATGCCCTGGCCTCTCTGGCCCTGGAAGAGGAGCGGGTGGCCCAGTTTGAAATCGCCATTGACGAGTACGACAAAGCGCCGGTGATCATCAATGAATTTGTTGATATGATCGAAGGCCTGGGCCCGAATCCCTTCAAGGGTTTCTAATATTCGGATGATCCAGACGGGCCGGTCTTCCGGAGGGGGCCGGTATTCCCGAATGCGTTTTTCTTCCGGAACCGAAGGCGTTCGCCGGATGGATGACGCAAAAATTGGTCCGACAGGTTCATATCGTCAACCTAGGGAGGATTTTGAAATGACCGAAAGACAACTGCTTGAGCCGGATGTGCAGTTTATTAATGAAGTGGTGAGCCTCGGCGGCGAGGATCTGAAAAAATGCTATCAGTGCGCCACCTGCGCGGTGGCATGCCCCATTTCCCCGGATAACAGCCCGTTTCCCAGAAAGGAAATGATCGCTGCGTCCTGGGGCCTTAAAGACCGTGTCGTGGGCAGCAGCGATATCTGGCTCTGCCATAATTGCGGCGACTGTTCCACCATGTGTCCGCGCGGCGCCAATCCCGGCGATGTGCTGACCGCCATTCGTCAGTACGCCATTGCCGAATATTCCCGGCCGAAAAAATTCGGGGCCCTGTTTAATGACCCCAGGGAACTCTGGAAACTGTTCCTGTTTCCCCTGACCCTGTTCATCGGCCTGGGGCTGATTCTGAAAGTCTTCGGTGTGGACTGGCTGAATCTGGCGCCCCATGGAGATGAAATCGTTCATGCCCATTTTATCCATACCACTTTTGTGGATATCATCATGATCCCGACCTTTTTCTTCTCCATCGGCGTATTTGCCATGGGGCTGAAGCGGATGCTGGCGGATATGCATGCCGACGCCCTTGCCACCGGAAAGACGGATGTGAAAACCATTGATCCCAGGGGATTTGTTGATGCCCTGATCAAAGTGGTTCCGACCATCCTGAAGCACCGGAAATTTTCCGAATGCGGCGAAAATCAGGAACGGGCCGTCTCTCACATGATGGTCTTCTTCGGTTTTGCGGCGCTCTTCACCGTGACCAATATCTTTTTCGTGGTCATGTACGGCTTTGGCATTCACGGTCCCTACCAACAGATCAACCCGGTGAAATGGCTCGCCAACATCGGCGGCGTGTCCCTGGTTGTGGGCGCTTCTCTGATGATCAGGGATCGCATGGCCAGGTCCGGGGAGCAGAAATCCTGTTACAGGGACTGGTTCATCGTCGTCCTGGCTCTGGCCCTGGGCGTCACCGGCCTTTTGACCCAGATGACCCGCCTTGGCGGCGCCGCCGGCCTGTCTTATTTTTTGTATCTGCTGCATCTGTGCTGCATCTGGATTCTGTTCGCCTGCCTGCCCTTCACCAAGTTCGCCCATATCGTCTACCGCACGGTGGCCATGGCGTACGCGGAGTATTCCGGCAGAAAATAATTTTTTCGCCAGTTTCCCCGCCGATAAAAACGGGGGCGTCCTTCGGGGCGCTCCTTTTTTATGGATTTTTGTGGAAAAATGGATTGTACAAATTCCTGGAGATTTGATATTCTTATTTTTTGATCTGAAAGAATGTTTGCCGAAAAGGTTTAGCTCAATAAAGACCAAATTTTTAACGGCTTAACTAAAGTTAAAAGACCAGACGGATCCGTTATGAACACCGCTCGCCAGATTCTCAACGCCGATGAAATCAGCCGCATCCTCAACCGGATGGCCCACGCCCTGCTGGAGGGACGGCGCGGCGCCGAAAGCCTTGCTCTGGTGGGCATTCACAGCCGGGGCGTATTTCTTTCCCGGCGGCTGGCCGGCATCATCGCTGCCGGCGGGGGCGCATCCCCGCCCCTGGGGGAGATGGATATCAGCCTCTACCGGGATGACTGGACGCGGATCGGCGAGGCGTCCCGCATCCGCGATACCCGGATTCCCTTTGCCGTGGAGGGCCGCCGCATTGTGCTGGTGGACGATGTGCTTTTTACCGGCCGCACCATCCGGGCCGCGCTGGACGCCCTTATTGATTTCGGACGTCCAGCGCGTATCGAACTGGCGGTACTCATCGACCGGGGGCACCGGGAACTCCCCATTCAGGCGGATTATACCGGGCGGTCCGTGGAAACCCGGAAATCTGAAACTGTGAACGTGCGTCTGGCGGAATCCGACGGGACCGATGACGTGCTGATATCCTGCGGATCAACGGCGTGATGGGGCCCGGGGTCCGTTTACAGGAAATCATGACCATGAAAAGCCGCCGGAAACCGGCGGCGGAAGGCGGATGAAATGAGTGCAGCCGAACATCGAAAAGACGCCATTACAGAACTGGACGTGGCTCTTTTAACCCTGTCGACCACCCGATCCCTGGACAATGATCCGTCCGGTAACTGGATGGCGGAGCATATTCAGGCCATGGGGCATCGCCTGGTGGAACGGGCCGCGCTGAAGGATAATGAGGACCGGATCCGGGAGGCCATGTCCGCCGTGGTGTCGGAATATAATCCCCACCTGGTCATCACTACCGGCGGGACCGGGGCGGCCATGAGGGATGTGACCATTGAGGCGGTCCGGCCCCTGTTTTCCAGGGAGCTGCCCGCTTTTTCCGTGCTGTTCGCCCATATTTCCTATAAGCAGATCGGCTCCGCCGCTATTTTGTCACGGAGCATGGCCGGTGTGATTGATAAGACCGCTGTTTTCTGCCTGCCCGGCAGCATCAACGCGGTCCGTCTGGCCTGCGAGATGCTGATTTTTCCGGAAATGGGCCATCTGGCCAGGCATATCCGGAGTAAATGAATTCTGCATCAATGACTCCCGGATCATTTCTTTCTCCCGAATGGAACCATATCCCGCCGGCGCCGCTCCATATTCATCTGATTGCCGTCTGCGGCGCCGGCATGGGGGCCCTGGCCGGTCTGCTCCATTCCCGGGGCTGCCGTGTGACCGGTTCGGATGCCGGCGTATATCCGCCCATGAGTGAATTTCTGGCCGAGCGCGGTATTGCGGTGACCCGGGGCTTTTCCGGTGAGAACCTGATCCCCCGGCCGGATCTGGTGATCGTGGGAAACGCCGTCCGCCGGGACAATCCCGAGGCCCTGGCCCTGGCCGGGGCCCGCATTCCGTACTGTTCCATGCCCCAGGCCGTGAATCATTTCATGGGAGACGGCCGGGATATCTGTCTTGTGACCGGCACCCACGGCAAGACCACCACTTCATCCCTTTTATCCGTGGTGCTGGATCAGGCCGGCCGGAGCCCTTCCTTTTTTATCGGCGGCATTGTGCGGGATTTCGGCACCAACTGCCGGATGGGAAGCGGTCCGGAACTGGTGGTGGAAGGGGATGAATACGATACCGCTTTTTTTGATAAAGGCCCTAAATTTCTTCACTATACGCCCCGCGTCTGCGTGATCACGGGTATTGAGTTCGATCACGGGGACATCTACCGGGATATCTCCCACATCGAATCCGTTTTTGCCCGCCTTCTGGAACGGATTCCCGGGGACAGCCTCTGCGTCATCGGCTCGGATACCCCTTCCGCCCGGCGTCTGGCGGCGGCGGCCCGGTGCCGGGTGGAATGGTTTGGCGACCGGCCGGAAGACGACTGGCGGGCGGATAAAATAACGGCGGGAAACGGGCGCACCCGGTTCGGGATTTGGCATAAAAATGATCTGTACGGGCGGTTTGAAACTGGGCTCATGGGCCGGCATAACCTCATGAACGTCCTGGCCTGCGCTGCGGCGGCTCATGACCTCGGGGCCAGCCCGGAGGCCGTGTGCGCCGCGCTTTCCGACTTTCAGGGCGTCCGGCGGCGGCAGGAAATCCGGGGACGGGAAAACGGGGTCACGGTGATGGATGATTTCGCCCATCATCCCACCGCCGTCCGGGAAACCATCCGGGCTGTGCGGCCGTCTGTTCCGGACGGGCGTCTCCTGGCCGTATTCGAACCCCGCACCAATACCAGCATGCGGAATATCTTCCAGGATGCGTATGCGGCGGCCCTGTCGGAAGCCGATGCGGTCTATCTTCGTGTCCCGAATCGCATCCGCCGTATTCCGGAAGGCGAGCGGTTTTCCGTGGACCGGCTGGCGGCGGATCTTGGTGACGGCGGAACCGGGGCCCGGTGTTTTCCGGATACGGACGGTATTGTCCGCGCGGTGACGGAAGCGGCCCGCCCGGGAGATCTGGTTCTGGTCATGTCCAATGGGGGATTTGATGATATCCATCGGAAACTGCTGGCCGGCCTCCGGGAAAAAGCAGGAACGGGCATCCGCTGCCAGACCTGGTAGTTGTATTAGATCCGGTATTTGTATTTTCTGAAAGGTTTTTATGGGAGGCGAAGTTTTTTGCATGGCCCATAATCCCTGAAAATCATTCATTTTTTATCTTGACAACTCTATTTTTGAATTCTAATCTGCTGTTGAATTTTAAAGGATCAAATCGCTTTTATTCTCTGTCAACGCAACCGTATTCAGGAGGTGCCAATGGAATCGAATAATACAGATCAGGAATTTTATGAAAGACTGGAAAAAAAGGGGGTCTCGCGAAGAGACTTCATGAAGTTTTGTACTTTTCTGACCGCCACAATGGGCCTTTCGGCCTCATATGTGCCGAAAGTGGGGGAAGTTTTCGCATCCCCCAAGGTGCGGCCGCCGGTCGTCTGGCTGCATTTTGGCGAATGCACCGGGTGTTCCGAGGGCTTTTTGAGATCCATGTATCCCTGGATCGACGAGCTGGTTCTGAATGTTTTGTCCGTGGAATATCATGAAACCATCATGGCCGCCGCCGGACACCAGGCCGAGGAAAACCTGCACCATGCCGTGGAAACATACAAGGGGAAGTTTATCTGCGTGGTCGAAGGCTCCATTCCGGTCAGGCACCCCACCTGGGGCATGGTCGGCGGACGCACTTTTCTGGAAATCGCCCAGGACGTGGTGCCCAAGGCGGCGGCCACCGTCTCGCTGGGAACCTGCGCGGCCTATGGCGGCATTCCGGCTGCGGCCCCGAATCCCGGCGGATACAAGGGCGTGGGCGATGCCCTGGGTGTACCTGTGGTGAACATTCCGGGCTGTCCGCCGAACCCCATCAATCTGGTCGGCACCATCGTCAATTTCCTGCTTCTGGGAAAACTGCCCGAAGTGGACGGCCTGGCGCGTCCCATGTTCGCCTTCGGTCAGTCCATCCATGACAAATGCCCGAGACGCGGTCATTTTGAAAACGAGGAATTCGTTGAGGAGTTCGGATCCGAGGAAGCCAAACTGGGCTACTGCCTCTATAAAATGGGATGCCGGGGTCCGGAAACTTACAACAACTGCCCCACCGTGAAATTCCAGGGCGGAACGAGCTGGCCGGTTCAGGCGGGTCATCCCTGCATTGGCTGCTCCGAACCTGGTTTCTGGGACAAGATGACGCCGTTTTACGAAGAAATGTAAGTTTCCACCCCGATAATTTCCTTTCAGAAGCAAGGAGGCATATAAATGGCAAAACGAATCATTGTGGATCCGATCACCAGGATCGAAGGTCATCTGCGGATTGAGATTGAAATCTCCGGCGGCAGGGTCAAGAACGCCTGGAGTTCCGGTCAGATGTTCCGCGGCATTGAGATCATGCTCGAAGGCCGCGATCCCCGCGACGCCCATCATTTCGTGCAGCGTACCTGCGGCGTGTGTACCTATACCCACGCCCTGGCGTCCGTGCGCGCAGTCGAAGACGCCGTTGGCGTCAAAATTCCGCCCAACGCCCGCATCGTGCGCAATCTGATGCACGGGGCCCAGTTCCAGCACGATCATATCGTTCATTTCTATCATCTGCATGCCCTGGACTGGGTGGACGTGGTCAGTGCCCTGTCCGCTGACCCCGCTGCCACGGCCAGGCTGGCCGATAATGTCAGCAACGCGCCCTGGGGCGGCACCGCCTATTTCCGGGATGTTCAAAATCGCCTGAAAACCTTTGTGGAATCCGGCCAGCTGGGTCCGTTCAATAACGCCTACTGGGGACATAAGGCCTACCAGCTGCCGCCTGAGGCCAATCTGATGGCGGCTTCCCATTATATTGAGGCCCTGCGTCTTCAGGCCAAGACAGCCAAGATGCATGCTGTTTTCGGCGGAAAGAATCCCCATCCGCAATTCCTCGTGGTGGGCGGTGTTTCCTGTGTCAGGGATCTGAATCCGGGCCGGATTTTTGAATTCCTGAACCTGTGGAAAGAAACCCAGCGTTTTGTGGAAGACGTGTATATTCCGGATCTGCTGGCTGTGGCCTCCTTTTACAAAAACTGGGGCGGCATTGGCGGCACCCGGAATTTCATGGCCTACGGCGAATTCCCGAATACCGATGTGGAACCCGACAGTTTCGTCCTGCCGCGCGGTGCGGTATACGGGCAGGATCTGGGCAAAGTGCTTCCCGTGGAAGAAGCCAGGATCACCGAGCATGTCAAGCACGCCTGGTACGACCAGGAAAAGGGCAGCGGCGCCCATCCCTTTGTCACGGGCACCAATCCCCTGGAAAATAATGAATACCTGCCGGGCGGTGAAAGAACCTGGTGGTTCGGGCGCACGGAAATCGGCAAATATTCCTGGCTCAAGGCTCCGCGCTATGACGGCAATTCCTGCGAGGTCGGGCCGCTGGCCCGCGTACTCGTCGCCTATGCCAGCGGCGACGCCACGGTCAAGGGGTTGGTGGACGGCACCCTGCAGAAACTGGGTGTGGGCCCGGAAGCCCTGTTCTCCACTCTCGGCCGCACCGCCGCCCGTGGTCTGGAAACCCTGGCCGTCGGAAAAGCCATGGAAGGCTGGGTCATGGAGCTGGTGGGCAATCTCAAAAACGGAGACGAGGCGACCTATACGCCCTGGGAAATGCCCGACACCGGGTCTGGCTATGGCTGGAACGATGTTCCCCGCGGCTCTTTGGGGCACTGGGTCGAAATCGCGGGCGGCAAGATCAGGAAATACCAGTATGTGGTGCCCTCCACCTGGAATTTTGGTCCCCGCTGCGACGAGGGCGTTATGGGACCGGTGGAAGAATCCCTGATCGGCACCCCGGTGGCCGATCCCAAAAAGCCTCTGGAAATCCTCAGAACCGTCCACTCCTTTGATCCCTGCATCGCCTGCGCCGTGCATGTGATTGATCCGGACACGAACGAAGTGTATAAGGTGAAAGTGCTGTAAGCGCATCCGCCCGTTTTGGTCCCCGGATCGAAACGGATGCTCCGCCTTTGTGCCCCGGCCCGTCCGTTTCCCGGACGGGCCGGGGTTTTCTTACCCCCTGAAAAAACGGGATTTCGCATGGCGACGCCTCATATCATGGTGCTCGGTATCGGCAATATCCTGCTGACCGACGAGGGCTTCGGCGTTCACCTGGTGAATCGCCTCCTGGAAAAATATGAATTTCCGGATCATGTCTCGGTGATCGACGGCGGGGTTATGGGCATGAGCCTTATCGGACTCATGTGCCAGGCCGATAAGCTCATCGTGGTGGACATTATCCGCAATCAGGGAGAGCCCGGTACCCTGTACCGGGTGGAGCATGAGGACATCCCCAAGCGGATCCGGTCCAAGAATTCCATGCACCAGATGGATTTTCTGGAGAGCATGACCATTCTGGAAACCGCTTTTGAAAAAACGCCCCGCACCACGCTTATAGGGGTTGAGCCTTTGGAATATACCCGCTATAATCTGGAAATGACGCCGGAAATATCCGGAATCATGGATCGCATGGAAACGATCGTGCTGGACGAGATCCGGCGCCTCGGGGGTTCGTACCAGCCGAAACCGGCCGAAACAGCGGAAAAGGAGGCCGGGCATGTGTCTTGCGGTACCTTCGAAAATTATTGAAATCAACGGCCCCATGGCCCGCATCGACGCCGACGGGGTTCAGCGCGAATGCAATCTCATGATGCTGGAAGACGCGGCCGTGGGCGATTATGTCATTGTCCACGCGGGCTTCGCCATCCAGAAAATCGACGAGGAGCGGGCCCTTGACAGCATTTCCCTGATGCGCGAAATGTTGCGCCTGTCCGAAGATCCGGACGGGGGCCCGGCCTGACGGAGATCCGCAGTCCGATATCCATCCCTTTTTCCGCCCTTTTTTCAGAGAGGACGCTCCATGGAAACCGGAATTGAGTACGAATCGGATTTTCATTCCTGGGCCATGAAAAACGCCCGCCTGCTGCGGGAGCGGAATTTTCCGGAAATCGACGCCGACCATATCGCGGAGGAGCTGGAGGCAATGGGCCGGAGCGAAAAACGGCAGCTGGTCAACCGCCTGAGCGTCCTGATCGCCCATCTGCTGAAATGGAAATATCAGGCCGTGCGCCGACCCCGAAGCTGGCAGAACACCATTCTCAATCAGCGGATGGATATCGCCGATCTTCTGGAAGACAGCCCGAGCCTGCGCCACGGCCTGGAAGAACAGGTCGCCAGGGCATATCGGAAGGCCCGGCTGAAGGCGGAGATGGAAACCGGAATCGAAAAAGAACAGTTCCCGGAAGCCTGTCCCTTTTCTCCGGAAAATATCCTGGAAGAAGATTTCTTCCCCGGAACTGATACCCCGCTGACCACCGTATTGTTTCCGCCCGGCCGCCGGGCGTGAATTGGGAGGTAGATATGGAATCTGTATCCTGGCTGACTGATCCGGTCAGTGTCTGGTTTTTCATCGGCCTTTGCTGCATCATCGGCGAATTCATACACCCCGGTGTGGTTATCGTGTTTTTTGGTGTGGGCGCCTGGTTCACGGCCCTGCTGGTATGGTTTTTCCCTTTGCCGGTGCCTTTGCAGGTTTTGATTTTTACCCTTGTATCCATTATTTCCCTGGTGACCCTGCGCCACCGTATTAATCCCCTGAAACCCGATGTGGGCCGCGAGAGCTGGGATGATTTCGTGGGAAAGATCGCTGAGGTCACGGAAACGGTGCCTCCGGACCGGCCGGGCCAGATCCGGTTCAAGGGGGCTTTGTGGAAGGCGGAAACCAGGGATGGCCGCCTTCTGGAAAAAGGAGAGCGGGTGAGAATTACCGCCCGGGAAAGCATCACTCTGATCGTATCCGGACTCGAAAGTGCCGACGTTTCGGGAACGGATGAATTGCGGGAGAAAACCGGCTGACCGGCACCGGAACAAGGCGTATCAAGGAAGGGACAGGGCGGATGGCGGATGCCGCCGCCTGTCCGTCATGAAATAGCGGCATGGGAAGTTCTGATTTTGCAGTGAATCCATCATTTGGGAGGAATTGGCATGGGCATAGGCAATTTTATCGCCATCGGTATTGCGCTGTTCGTTATTATCGCCTTTTTCAAAACCATCCGCGTGGTGCCCCAGCGCACCGCTTTTGTGGTGGAGCGGCTGGGAAAATACAGCCGGACCCTCCACGCCGGCCTGCACATTCTGGTGCCCTTTCTGGACCGCGTGGCCTACCGCCGCAGCCTGAAGGAAGAGGCTATGGACGTGCCCCAGCAGTCCTGCATCACAAAGGATAATGTCTCCATCGGCGTGGATGGCGTCCTGTACATGCAGGTGGTGGACGCGGAAAAGTCCGCCTACGGCATTGACGACTACCAGTACGCCGCCATCCAGCTGGCCCAGACCACCATGCGGTCCATTTTCGGCACCTTTGATCTGGATGAAACCTTTGAGGCCCGGGAAGTCATCAATTCCAAGGTGGTCCAGGTGGTGGACGACGCCAGTGATCCCTGGGGCGTCAAGGTCACGCGGTACGAAATCAAGGACATTGAGCCGCCCAAATCCATTATTTCCGCCATGGAAAAACAGATGCGGGCCGAGCGCGACAAGCGGGCCGAAATCGCGGAATCCGAAGGTGAACGTCAGGCGGAAATCAACCGGGCCGAGGGACGCCGCCAGGCCATGATTGCGGAATCAGAGGGCGAAAAGCAGCGACGGATCAACGAGGCCGAGGGCCGGGCAGCGGAAATCGAGCGGGTCGCCGAAGCCACTGCCCGGGGGCTGGCCATCGTGGCCAAGGCCATTCGGCATGATGGCGGGCCGGAAGCGGTGAATCTGCGTGTGGCCGAGCAGTTCATCAAGGAATTTGGAAATCTGGCCAAGGCCAATAATACCATGATCATTCCGGCGGAGCTGGGCAATGTGGCCGGATTCATCGGTTCGGTCCAGCAGGTGCTTCAGAACGTGAAGCCCGGCGATGGAGAGGATGAGGAAAACGGGGTCGTTCCGCCGCCCCTGGCTTCCGCCGACAGGGGGCCGGACTGGGATCTGCCCAAGGTGTGACGGTATCCGGCGGCGGAAAGGAGTTGAACCAGATCGTGCCCGTCAGGGGCTTTGCCAATGTCCCTGACGGGCAATTTGTTTTATGGGAGCCGCCTTTCTGCCCAGGAAAGTTTGCTTGCCATATTCAGGGGTTGCCGGCCGCATATATTGTATGAAGTCTTTCTCCGTCATCATTATAAAGTCCAACTGTTCCCACTATTGCCTGACGATAGCCGTCTTTGGACATTAACATGCAGGTTCCATCAAGTCCCACTGTAACCGTTTTCACTTCATCATCAAAAGACGGCATTGCATAATTCCACTTCTCCTATTTTGCAGAGGCAACACTTCCCACAACATCATAGATTTTTTGAATATGGGATTTGGACACTTTTCTACTATGGTTACTCTCCAGATCATTTTGAACCCTTGCACCTCCCATATCAGCATATTTGGATGAAATCATCTTTGCAAATTTGGGTGTCGCAGTCGTGATAATTCTGGCATTCTTTTCGATTTGGGTGTCGCAGTCGTGATAATTCTGGCATTCTTTTCCAGCGGACAATCTCCCCTCCCTCCCAGAGCACTCTGATAAACATGGCGTTCAATTCTCAAGTGCTCTGATAAACATGGCGTTCAATTCTCACGTCTCCATAAGGTGTCTGATATGTTTTTTCAATTTTACCTTTTGAAGTCATTTTTTTCCCTTCAACTATTATCGGTGAACCGTCCGTATCAAACCTGAGCAGGGATTCTCCGGTTGCCAGACTGCCGACCTTATTCAATTGCGACTGTATCAGCTCTTCT
>PDWI01000444.1_pt1 | contig 66861 bp, 60 predicted proteins | sample 1430891 | NCBI WGS metagenome assembly PDWI01 (sample SAMN01162508, study PRJNA174530) | Oral metagenome, whole genome shotgun sequencing project. | biome: Marine environment; feature: Marine mammal; material: Swab sample of the gingival sulcus; isolation source: swab sample of gingival sulcus...
TCCTTTCAATCCGCCCGTAAACATTTCTTTCTTTATGGACGAAGAAAGCGTTGAACAAAACGAAAGAGCAGAAATCATGATTTACAACGTAAAAGGTCAAGAAGTTCACAGAAGAGATTTGGGCATAAAATCAGCTTCCGGCATGTACACAATCAGCTGGAACGGAAACGATGAAGACGGAAAAGAATGCGGAAGCGGAATTTATTTCGTGAAATTTACCGCAGGATCTCACAGGTCTTTCAAAAAATCTATTAAACTGAAATAGCAGAGACGAAACATTCAAATCCCCGGCGAAAGTCGGGGATTTTTTATATGTTATTCTAACTATGTTTTTCATTTTATTTGTATTTTATATGTTGCAGGGCTGCAAAGCATATATGCCTACAAAATATTAAGATAACCCCTGTTGAACAAAGCAACAACCAAAGCAGGTTCTTATGAACTTAACATCTGAACAATTAACTCAATTATCCGACAATCCTTTAAACCAAATTACGGGAATACCGGTAAATTGTCTGATGAAACAGGAAAGACGGAATTTATTACTTCATTTAACCGGAAACGGATTCAGCAAAAGCAAAAAAATGGTTTTGATGAAATAGTCGAGATTTTATCATAAAATAAAAAGCTGTCCTTCACGGGCAGCTTTTTTTAGTAATTATATCCTGTAATCTTAAAATTTAACGGTTTAATTTTCTGCGGTAAACCTGATTTTTTTATTTTCTTTACCGTTTAATTTGAATTTAAATTTAACGTGAAAAGCATCTGTTTCTTGGAACTTTGTATCTGATTTAAGAATTTTTTTGTTGCCTTTTCGCCAGAGAACTTCAATCGACTTTGCTTTCTCCGAATTATTTCTTACTTCAATATCAATACTTTCGCGGTATCTTCCTTTTCCGAGTTTAACTCGATCAATGACTTTTGTTTCTCCGATAACATCAAAAGCCTGCCCGGTCAAAATTTTTACTTCTTCGTTTTCCGAGGTGTGAGCAATATTATCTTCTCCTATAAATTCGATTTCTTCTCCGTCCTGCATGTAAATTCGACAAATCCCTTTCGGCAACGGTATGCCCAAACCTGATTTTTTGTTATTTTTAAATCGCAAATAAGAATTCACCCGTTTATCAAAAGCGGAATATTGGCAAAATACTTCGATATCGGCTTCTTTTCCGGCAAATAAAGAAACCTGTTTTTCTTGTTTATTTTTGACGGAAATTTCAGAATCAAGTTCGTAAATATGAAAATCATGAAATTCTTTTTGCGAAAAACTGCGAGAATTTAAGGGAGACCCCGCATCACTAAGAGCATATTCCTCCATGTAAAGCGCTTTGCCGCCTGAAATTTCTTGATTTACTTCTCCCGCCACAAGTTTCAAATCAGTTTTATTGAAGTCCTTGCCGCTGTTATTATAGATTGTAACCCAAGCCGACAATGCCAATTTATTGCCTTTTAATACTCCGTTATACATAACATTCCACTCGATTCCTCTTGTCAGATAAGAGTAACTTATCTTTTCTTCAGTATTTATATTTGAATAAAATTCCCATCTTAACGCAGGTTTTGCAAAGAAATTTTCGGGAAGTTTTTTTAATCTGATCGTTTCGATTTTATCTCTGCTTATTAAATTTAATTCTCCGGTCAATTTATCTTGCACTCCGATCATTCCGGAATAAAAAACAAGCTCTCCGATAAATTTTTTGCCTTCTCCGGCTGTGATAATGATTTCTTCCCCGATGTATTTTTCCAATATTGCGTCAGTTCCCGCCAAATCATATTCATAGCTTTGGCTTAATAATTTTAAATTCTTATTTTTATTGTAAATAATCAAAGAAGCAGGAATAATCTCGCTTGCTGTTTCATTCAGAAAATATTCATGTCTGCCTTTCTTGAACTCAAATTCTTTTTCGCTCTTTACCAATCCGAGATTATTGTTGTAAACAGTTAATCCTCCGGCATTAAGCATAATAAAAATATTGAGCATTATGCCCGGAAAAATAAGATTTTTTTTCATTCTGTTCTCCTGATTAACCGAGTCTGTCGCTCGGCTTTTCCTTTTTTGAGTTTAAAAATAATCCATCAAATAAACCGATTGCGTTAAATGATGCTTCTTCTGAAAATTCAGTTGTAATTTTAAATTAACCTGCAGGTTGTCAAATTAAATAAATTTCCTTGCAAACAGACTTTGGCATTATAATTGCATTTTATAAATTCGGAGGCTAAAATGATCTCAAAATTATTGTTTCACAGAACTTCCGTTCCTGATTTGGAAAAAAGTTTAAATGCTTATTCGGCAAGACAAAAGGCTGTAACAAATAATATAGCCAATGCCAATACTCCCGGATATAAAGCAAAACGCATTGCATTCGAAGAAGATTATCAAAAATATTTGGACAGGGAAAATCAATTGAAGGGTACAATAACCCACAAGAAACATATTCCTTTCGGAATGCGAGATTTTAACAGAATTAAAAATCGAGTCGTACTTCAAGACCTGGAAATTAACGACAGCGGAATAAACAATGTTGATGTCGATAAAGAAATGGCTTTATTGGCAGAAAATAATATTCGTTATGAAATGAACATAAATTTAATAAAGAAAAAGCTTCATAATCTGAAAAGCAGCATTAAAGGAAGATAACGGAGGATAAAATGGATTCATCTCTTTTCGGAGCATTGCATATAAGTTCTTCCGGTTTAACCGTAGAAAGACGTAAAATGACAGCTATTTCCGAAAATATTGCCAATGCCGGAACAACCTTAACTGAAAACGGCGAACCTTATCGCAGGAAAATAATTACCGCAGCCGAAGGAATGTCGGGAAAATATTTCCGAAAAGTATTCCGAGACAGCGAATTAAGATTAGCGGAAACCCAAGAAAAGCACATTCCGGGGAAACCTTTTCAATATAGAGAAAAAAACGAATTAAGAGGAGTTCATGTTGAGGGAGTTACAGAAGACAAATCTCCCTTCAAAATGGTTTACGATCCTCATCATCCTGATGCAGACGAAAAAGGTTACGTTGCCATGCCCAATATTAATATAGTACAGGAAATGACCAATTTAATTAATGTCTCAAGGTCTTTCGAAGCCAATACAACCGCTTTCAACAGCAGTAAAGAAATGCTGAAAAAAGCAATAAAATTATAGAAGTTTTAAAATGGCATTGACAATAAACGGCGAAATTCAAGAGAATAAATTTAACTCTTTAAGGAAAATATCCGAAACTTATAACAAGAGTTCTTTTGTCTTGAAAAAAAAGACTGAATCAGAAAATAAAGCCCTGAATATCAACCGAGAAAAAGGGGTTGCGCCCCACGAACTGAAGTCTTACCTCAGCGAAACGGAAATAAAGGTGCTGGGAGAAGTCTTCGGGGCAAAAATTAACCGTGTAAATGATAATTATTCTTCAAAAGAAATTAAATTTTTGAGAGGAAGCAAACTTGATATTCGTTTATAGGAGGGATGATGTCTGACCCCAGAATCAGCGCTATTCGCCAAATGCAAAAAATGACGGAAATTGCCAAAAGCAATAAACCGATCAAAAATAAACAGGAAGAAGTTTCTTTTCAGGATATGATGAAAAAATATTTGAATGAAGCAAATGATTTGCAAATTAAAGCAGATGAAGATATAAAAAAAATCATATCGGGCGAAGAAATAGATGCTCATGAAGTAATGATGGCAGTTGAAAAAGCAAATATAAGTTTCGACCTTGTCATGGAGATCAGAAATAAAATGTTGGAAGCTTATAAACAGGTTGTTAAAACGCAAATCTGATTATTATACGCATAATTACAATATTTTCATTATTTTTTTATAAAAGATATAAGGCGGAATGCTTAAGCGGTATTTCTGCCTAAAAATCATTAAAGGCAATTTATTATATGGATTTTTTTCAGGATTTTTCAGCAAAAATTAAAGAAATATACGGAAGATTGGAAGCCGGACAAAAAATGGTTCTCGGTTCTTTGATTGTTCTTACCCTGGCTGTTTTTATCTGGCTTATAACTTGGACGCTGAAAGTTGATTACAGTCTGTTATACGGTAATCTGGAAGCAGAACAGGCAGGAAAAATAATAGAAAAGCTTGAAGAGTTAAATATTCAATATAAATATTCCGACGGCGGAAAAACCATTATGATTCCGGCAGATAAAATTTACGACACAAGAATAAAGCTTGCCTCCGAAGGAATCGCCAACAAAACAGGAACAGGATTTGAAATTTTTGACAAAACCAATATAGGAATGACGGAATTTGTTCAAAACGTTAATTTTAAACGAGCAACTGAAGGCGAACTCCAAAGAACCGTAGAATCAATAAACGGGGTTGACGAAGCTCGCATTCATCTTGTTTTCCCGGAAGATAAACTTTTTAAAGAAGATCAAAAAGATCCGTCTGCCTCGGTATTGCTTACTCTTACCAGAAAACTTCGACCTAAACAAATTACCGGAATAGCAAATTTCATCGCTTCTGCCGTAGAAGGTCTTGATTCGGATAAAATCAATATTGTCGATCAGGACGGAAACGTTTTAACCGAACATTATGAAGATTCTTCTGCCGGTTTAAGCAGTTATCAAATGAAATTACAAGCAGAAACGGAAAATAAGCTTACTCGTAAAACACAATCCATGTTAGACAATATTGTAGGTCGCAACAATGCCGTAGTAAGAATAAATGCCGAACTTAATTTTGAAAATATTGAAACAACAAGAGAACGTTACGATCCGGAAAGCAAAGTTGTTCGTTCCGAAGAAATCGAGACCTCTTCAGATGAAAATGAAGCGGACAGCACTTCTGTTTCAACGGAAAACATCAGAACAAATTATGAAATAAACCGTACAGTGGAACATATTACCAATCAAGTCGGCAATATTAAAAGAATATCGGTTTCCGTAAACGTAAATCACAAATTGGATATTTCGGAAAAAGACGGAGAGATCGTTAAAACATATTTACCCAGAACAAGCGAAGAACTTCAAAGCATTGAAAGTTTGGTCAAGAATGCAGTCGGATACGACAGTGAACGCGGCGATGCGGTTGTCGTAAACAGTCTTAGATTTGACGACAGCGAAGAAGAATATTACCGGGAACAGGAAGAGGCAATGCTTAAACGCAAGCAACTCTTTGAGATGTTGGAAAAAGGCGGAGTTTTGGCAGTTCTGCTCATTCTTATGTTCATTTTGGCAAATCAATTCAAGAAGATTTTTGCCAAGCCCGATATACCGGAACCGGAAGAAATTGTCAGACCGGCTTTGGCAGAAGGCACTGTTGAATCCGAAGGATTTTATCATGAAGGAGAAGAAGGCATGCCTATGGGAGAAGGAAAAATTTCTTACGATTTCAAACCGATGGAAGATATTAAAATAGAACAAACGGAAGCGCAACAATTGCAGGAAGCAGTCAAAAAATTCTGTCTTGATAACCCCGAAGTTGCAGTAAGACTGATTAAAAGCTGGCTTTTGGAAAAATAACAGAGGAATATAATATGGATGATTTTTTAGCCGCAGACGAAAAAACAGAAGAGTATCATAAAATTTTATCATCTCTTTCCGGTTCAGACAAAGCCGGAATTTTAATGATCGGACTCGGTCTTGAAGTATCTGCCGAGATGTTCAGACTTTTACCCGATAATCACGTAGAGGTTCTTTCTGCCAAAATTGCAAGAGCAAATGCCGTTGAACCTAAAATATCCGAGGCAGTATTCCATGAGTTTTATGAAATGATCAGAGCTCAGGAATATTTCTCTATCGGCGGAATCGATTATGCAAAGAGAATTTTGGAAGAATCTCTGGGCGATGTCAGAGCGATGGAAATTATCAAAAAAATAGAACGATTAATGAAAGTACGAGGATTCAATGTCTTGAAACAGGTCGATTCAACTCAATTGCTTACTTTTATCCAAAAAGAACATCCTCAGACCATTGCTCTCGTTTTGACGCAACTTGAACCTAACCAGGCGGCCAATGTTCTCGGAGAATTGCCTGAAGAACAAAGAAACGATGTATTTATACGTTTTGCGGCAATGGAGCGCGTATCTCAGGAAATGATAAATACGGTGGAAAAAGTTTTGGAAGAAAGAATAGACTTCTCTCAACAAGGTACTCAATTCGGAGGAATTAAAGCAGCTGCCGAAATTCTTAACATGGCAGGTTCAACGGTAGAACGATCCGTACTTGAATCAATTTCATCCAAAGATCCCAAGCTTGCCAATGAAATTAAAAATCTTATGTTTGTCTTCGGAGACTTGATCTACCTTGATGACCGAACTATTCAAAAAATTCTGCGCGACGTTGATCAAAAAAGTCTTTCCATGGCTCTTAAAGGCGTTTCCGATGATGTTGCAGAAAAAATATTTAAAAATATGTCGGACAGAGCAGGAGCCATTATCAGAGAAGAAATGGAATATGCCGGTCCGGTACGCTTAAAAGATGTCGAATCCGCTCAACAAACTATTCTTGATATGATCAGAAAACTTGAAGAACTGGGCGAAATTCAATTAACCAAAGGCGGCGACGAGTTCGTTGAATAAACGTCATGAAAATAACAGTCAAAAACAATGTTACAGGAGCCAAAGTCGTTCCTTATCAAACAATAGAAACATCTTACGTTCATGTCCCGGACACTGAAGAACTTATAAAAAAAAATGTGGAAATTGCGTTAAAAGAATACCGGGAAGAAATACAGGAAAAATTACAGGAAGAAATTGAAAATGCTTATCTGAGAGGCGTAGCCGACGGAAAAGATCAAACCGTAAAAAAATTCGGAACCGATTTACAAAAAGCAGTTCAAATATTACAGAAAATAACAGTTTCTTTAAAAAATGAATTAGCAGCAATTTATGAAGCTGAAGAAAAGGAATTATTGAAAATAGCTTTTTCCATTGCTCGCAAAATAGTCGATACAGAGACAGCAATTAAACCGGAAACTGTTTTGACCATTGTCAAAAACTCGCTCAATTTACTGAATGAAAGAAAAAAAGCAAAAATAATCGTTAATCCTCAAGATTGGATTACGGTAAAAGACAATATTGCAGATTTGAATATAAAAACAGAAATTCCCGAAGATTTGGAAATTGTCAGTTCCGTAACGATTAAACCCGGAGGATGTCGTATCGAAAGTTCCGGCGGTTCTATCGATGCCGATATTGATACTCAATTTGAAGAAATAAAACGCAGGTTGCTCAAGTAATGAAGCCGGAAATTTCTCTTGCCAAGTATAACGAAATAATAGATCAACTTAATCCGATCAGACAAAACGGAACAGTAAATCAAATTATCGGCTTGATTGCGGAATCTCAAGGACCCGTTGCTTCTATCGGAGACATTTGCTACATCCACAGTAACGACGGGCAAAAACATGAAGCGGAAGTTGTAGGGTTTAAAGGGGATAAAACCTTGCTCATGCCCTTGAAAGACCTTTACGGAATATCACCCGGAAATCAAGTATCAACTTTTCGAGAACCCTTTTCGGTAAGCGTCGGAAACGAGCTTATGGGACGCGTGTTGGACGGTTTGGGAAAACCGATGGACAATATCGGAGAATTGAAACTCAGAGACAAACGTTCAGTTTACGCCGATCCGCCTAATCCTTTAACCAGAAAAAGAATCAAAGAAAACCTTCAATTGGGAATAAAAGCAATAGACGGATTATTGACTTGCGGAAAAGGTCAAAGAACCGGTATTTTTGCCGGAAGCGGGGTCGGAAAAAGCGTACTTATGGGCATGATAGCCCGTAATACCAAAGCGGATGTCAATGTCATAGCTCTGATCGGCGAACGAGGAAGAGAAGTAAGAGATTTTATCGAAAACGATCTCGGAGCCGAAGGATTAAAACGTTCCGTTGTCGTAGTTGCAACTTCCGATCAGGCGGCGCTTGCCCGAGTTAAAGGAGCATTAACGGCTACGACGATTGCCGAATATTTTCGAGATCAAGGCAAAGACGTTCTTTTAATGATGGATTCGGTTACGCGTTATGCCATGGCTCTCAGAGAGATAGGTTTGGCTGTCGGAGAACCTCCTACCACAAAAGGCTACACACCTTCTGTTTTTGCCAATCTTCCCAAATTAATGGAAAGAGCCGGGACTTCTGACAAAGGAACCGTAACAGCGCTTTACACGGTTTTGGTCGAAGGCGGCGACATGGACGAACCCATTGCCGACTCGGCGCGTTCAATTTTGGACGGACATATTGTTTTATCCCGAAAGCTTGCTTCAAAAAATCACTATCCCGCCATTGATGTTTTACCCAGTATCAGCCGGGTAATGAATGTTGTGGCAGATAAAGAGCATAAGAATGTAGCCCGAGAATTTTTAGAATTGTTGGCTACTTATCGAGAAGCGGAAGATTTGATCAATATCGGAGCTTATTCATCAGGAAGTAACCCGAAAATAGACAAAGCTATATCAAAAATTGACGCAATAAATAAATTTCTGCGTCAAGATATCGAAGAATCATCAAACTTTGATGCAACTATTGAACTTTTGAAAAAATCCGTTTAACTTTTTCTTAAACCGAAAACATAAAATAAACCCGATGAGGCTCAAACGTGGATTTAGATAAAATTATTAAAATACTCGGCAAGAGATTTAAAGAAAATAAAACGCCGGTAGTAGATTTAATTGAAATTCAAACCAATGATCCCTTTAAAGTTTTGACAGCAACCATTTTAAGCGCCAGAACCAAAGACGAGACAACTTCCGAAGTAATAAAACGTCTTTTTAAAAAAGTCAAATCGGCGGATGATTTTCTTGATTTGGAAACGGAAGAAATTGAAAAACTGATTTTTCCGGCAGGATTTTTCAGAAACAAAGCAAAATATCTGAAAAAACTGCCGGTTGTTTTGAATGAAAAATTCGGCGGCGTAATCCCGGAAGAAATAGACGATTTGATAAAACTTCCCGGAGTGGGGAGAAAAACCGCAAATCTTGTAAGAACGATTGCCTTCAAAAAGGATGCCATGTGCGTTGATATTCATGTTCACAGGATTTCCAATCGTTGGGGCTATGTAAAAACCAAAACTCCTTTTGAAACAGAAATGGCTCTGAGAAAAAAACTTCCCAAAAAATATTGGGATGTATATAATTCTTATCTGGTTTCATTCGGACAAAATCATTGTCGTCCGATAAACCCCAAATGCTCAACCTGCCCTATTTATGACGAATGCGCAAGAGTCGGAGTAACTTCATCAAGATAATAAAAAAGATAAAGATCGTAAAATTATCTCAAAAACCGTTTATCAGACATAAAATTGAAAAAAGCGCAAGAGAATCAACTGTTGCGCTTTACGTAAAACTTTCGGGTGCAATAATGCTTTTCCGGAGATAAAAACTTCTTGCCGGTTCAGTCCTTCCAATAGAAAGTCAATTTTGAAATTCCTCCCGGTTTAACATTTCGGTTAAATATTTTAACATTGCCTCTCATTTTTGCATAGATAATCAGAGATAAAATTCTGGCTTCGTGAGAAACTATCAAAACCGGATCATCGGAATATTTTATTTTTCTTATTATTTTTTTGCAACCTGAGATATCTTTCAATATTCCCAGATTGACAATTCTTTTAACGGTAGACAATACTATCCAAAAATTAACAGACAACCTTACCGAATCAGGGAATAAAGGCGGTTTTTCCATAATTTCCGACAGTTCGTTAACGATTTCGTAATTTTTGTCCGAAATAATTTCAGATGTTTCGATTGCTCTTTTCAAAGGGCTTACCCAAACGGATTTTATGCCGTCCGGAACTTTTTCTTTTGTCTGATAAAGCTTTTCGGCGCCTTCCGGCGTGAGAGATACAAAATACCAACTTTGCAATAACTCCCAAACCTCTCGGGAACTCATTTTTTTGCGACGGTTAAATTTTAAATGTTCCGCAATACCGTGTCTGACTAAGTAAACTGTTTTTTCCATTAAAGCTCTATATCTTCCTCTGGGTTTCCGATCAAAGTTTCCGTTTTTATTAATTGAATAAAGCCGTTATTTGATTTATTTAAGTCAATGGAGTTTGATTTTAAGATATTATAAAATTTCATTGCCGAATTTTTATCGCTCAAATGACATAAGAAAACGGCAGAAGATTCCGAACGTTTAGAAGACATATAACTCAGTCCGGCAAAAACCGGCATTTCGTAAGCAATTTTTCTGGCTACGGAAGAAGCATTTATAACAGAAGCCGAAGTTATTCCCGCTTCCGCCAAAGCAGATATGGCTTCATCCACAATTTCTTTTCGGTAAACAGTAACGATCATCAAATAATTTCCGCTCTGCTTATCGTCTTCGTCCGGCGTATCATATTCGTTCAAAAGTTCAAGAACTTCATCTTGATTATTAACGGATAACAATCTTTCTTTAAATTCTTCATTTTTAAGCAAACGAGATGATTTTGCCAATAATTGAAGATACTCTTTACTGTTTCCTTCCGGAACTCCCATGAAAAATACGATTTTGACATCTCCGAGATCAGGATTGTCGTAATGCAGACCGTCATTCATCAAGACGATGCAGAGGAATATTTTTTCCACCGAAGCGGAACGGGCATGAGGCAAAGCAATTTCCGGGATTAATTCTGTATTGGATACTTCCTCTCGTTTCCATAAAGCTTTACGAAAATCCTTATAATGCGTAATCAAATCCAGGTTATAGACATGATTTACCATTTTTTCAAAAAGTTCTTTTTTGTCGGATATGTCCGGATTTATAACAATAAGCTCTTTGTTTGTATAATCAGATAACATTTTGCACCTCGTTAAAAAGTTTTACGTTTAAGTTTGGCAAAGCTGAATTTAAGCATTACGGGAGTAAATAATGCGCTTACTATAACCGTCAAAATCGTTGCAGAAAGTATTTTGTGTTCTAAAAGTCCTTTGGCAACAGCCATATTGGCAATGATAAGAGCAACTTCTCCTCTCGGAACCATGCCGATACCTATTCTCAATGATCTGATTGGATCAAATCCCGATAATTTTGCTCCGATACCGCTGCCGATAATTTTTCCGAAAACAGCAAGAAAAATAAATGCAATTAAATAAAAAGGATGAGAATCTATTTCAAATAAATTCATTTCAAGTCCGATATTTACAAAAAATACATGTATAAAAAAGGATTTTCCGACCGTAGAAACACCTTCGTGAATACTTTGTCTGAAATTAGTTTGTCCCAAGAATAATCCGGCAAAATAAGCTCCGGTAATGGCAGCGATTCCCGCCTGTTCCGCCATCCAGGAATAAAGAAAAATAACCGCCATGGTTAATGAAATAAGAGCTGAATCAAGATATATTTTTTTTATGTTTCGGAAGAAAGGTCGGAGTAAAAATTGTCCGACGAGAAAGGTAACGACAAAGAAGCCGGCAATTTTAATCATGGAAAACATTATTCCGGAATGAGCAGCCTCTTCAACCTCTCCCTCAATGGCAAGACCGAACATGATCGTTACCATCAAAATCCCGAGAATATCGTCAATTATAGCGGCATTAATTATGCAACGTCCTTCGATTCCTTTTAATTTTCCCAAATCAATCAAGGTCATAACGCTTACACTGACGCTGGTTGCGGTAAAAATAACTCCTGCCAACAGATTTTGCATTAATTCTCCGCCGCTTAAGAAAGAAAAACCCGCTCCCAGTCCCAAAGGCAATAAAATTCCGCCCAAAGCCGGCAACATCGCCTGTTTTGAATCTTTAACGATTTGAGTTAAATTCGTTTCAAGACCGGCTTCAAAGAGTAAAAATAATACTCCGAGTTTTGCCAACCATTTTATGATTACATCCGATTCCACAATATCAATAAAACTGGGTCCCAAAACAATTCCGAGAAGCAACATCCCTATCACGGGCGGTTGTTTAAACTTTTTTGAAAGCGCCGTTAAGATATTGGCAAAAAAGATAATAACAGATAAATGCAATAATATCGGTCCGGTGTGTTCCATTATTTCCGCCTTATTTTTTTATTTCTCAGTTTATGTAAAACTTTTAAATGTTCCCGGTAATTGGAAGTAAAAAGATGCGAGCCTCTTCCGTTTGCGCAGAAAAAAAGATAATCCGTATCTTCAGGATGCAAGACAGCTTCAATTGCCGAAACCGAGGGGCTGCAAATCGGAGTCGGCGGCAAACCTTTATTTCGGTAGGTATTGTACGGAGATTTTATTCTCAAGTCTTTCAAATAAATCTTGCGTCTTTTTTTACCTATTTCTTCTAAAGCGTAGGCTACCGTCGGATCTGCCTGCAACCTCATGCCTATCTCCAAACGGTTAAGATATACGCTGGCAATTGTCGGTTTTTCCGATTGCCGATAAGTTTCTCTTTCCACGATTGAAGCCAAAATCAATATCTCATAAACCGATAACTCGGTAAATTCATCAAATTCCAATATTGCGGTTTGAGCAAAAAAACTTTTTACCAAATGTTTAAGAATATACTCTTCATTGACTCCCAAAGGAAGCATATATGTTTCAGGATATAAGAACCCTTCCAAACTTTTTACTTTAAATCCGGTTATTTTTGATGCGAAAACCGAATCGTTTGCCAAAGCAAGCAATGTATCGTAATCGGCAAAATTATTTTTAGCCAAAATTTTTGCCGTTTTTTTGAGAGTTAAACCTTCGGGAACGGTAACTTTTTCAAGCTTCACTTTACACTCGGCAAATTTATCTATTATATCCCAAACAGTATATTTCCCTTCAAACAGATAAATCCCCGCTCCCAAATTCTTATCTTTTCCGGTAAATTTAACAATAAAACGAAAAGCCTGTACCGAATTGATTAAAGCATTGTTATAAAGATGCTCGGCAATATCCTCTGCCGTATCGCCCTGTTTTATTTCGAACAAACGATATGATACTTTAACCGGTTTAAGCATGTTATATGCGCCGTATGATAAAAAAAATAAAAAAGTTAAAACTATAAAAAGAACTAAGATGTTATTATTGCGCATATTATCGTATTTTTTCCATATAATTGCGCAAGATAAAAGAAGCGGCGATCTGATCGATAATTTTCCGTCCTTCTTGCGGAGTCATTTTCATTTTTTTTATAACTGTATGAGCATCTGAGGAAGTGTAACGCTCGTCTTGAAAATGAATGGGAATATTGATTTCTTTTTCCAATTGTTCTTTAAATATTCTTACTTCTTTGGTTTTTTGCGTATCGTCTCCGTCCAAATTTACCGGTAATCCTAAGATTATTTCGCCCACGGATTCTTCTTTGATGATTTTTTTTAAAGATGCCGTAACCTGTTCAATATTTTCGTTGGGCAAAGTTTTGAAAGGTTTTGAGATAATTTTCAACGGATCGCTTAAAGCAAGTCCGATGCGTACGGTTCCGAAATCAATACCTAAAAGTCTGAACATTTATTTCCCTCAGAATGTTTTTTAAATATTAGATTCATCCTGCCAGCGGTAAATTTTCCACATATCATCTTCTAAAATCAGCCAAAAACGAGAATATCCGTAAGCATTTATATCTTGAAAATCGGAATAAGTTAAAACAAGATCAAAATTACACGGAATTATATAGACGGGATTTTCTCCGGTTTCGTTTTCCTGTTCCCAAAGAGATTTTGGAGGAATCTGCAAATTTAAATTCACGCTGACCGGAGTAGGAATGAGTCCGTCTGAAGAACCTGACGTAAAAAGATTTTCGTGGTAATTAACTTCCTGCTCAAATCCCCACCAATTATCTTTTATTCCGTCATTATTCATATCAACGCCTATCTCGGAATATTCGGAATTTATCAAAATAAAATGAAATGAATCGGAAAGACATTCTTTGTAAAGCTCAATATCCTGACGATTGTAAGCATTTTCCAATTGAAGTAAAGTTGCCTCGGGAGTAGAAACGACGGTTTGCGCAACATCATTCGAAGTCTGAGCTGAATCCGGATTAAAAGGATTAGCGCAACTTGCAAGAAAAAACAAAACAGCAATAATAAATAATTTGCATTTTCTTATAACTAAACTCATCCTGCCATCCCCGAGTTAAATTTGACTTCCAAAAGACTTATCATAATTAAAAAATATCGTTCCCCAAAATAGATAATAATCTTCTGTTGTCAAAACAAATTTTATTTAAAGCAGCAAGAGAAATTTTTGCGAGTAAATATCGTTCCTCAAAAATCACGATAAACCTTATTCAGACCGAGAATATCGGAGTAATTCTTTATATTTATGTTTATTCAAGATTTCAATTACTTTCTCGTTAAACAGTTTTACTCCCGTTTGATTTAAATGATGCGAGTCGTAGAAATGCAGAGAATCGTTTAAATTCATAAGCTGATTAAAATTATAATAATCCCCGTATTGCTCGGTAATTTTCTCTATGCAAACGGAATTTTCAAAACTGTCGTACCTTACTTTCGTAATCGGAGCGTAAACCAAAATCAATTTTATATTCTTTTTTTTTATTTTTTCGATAATTTTTTCAAAACTTGCCGCTTGATAAGGAATAATGCCGATTTCTATTTTTGCAAATGATCCCGGCTTGTAAAAAGACATTGACTTTTCCACAAATCCGCCGGAAATGTAAGTATCTTTTTCTTTTGCTTTTTCTTCGACAAAGTTATCATTCAGTTTAAAAAAATCACAAATAAATCCGTAAATAATAGCATTATAAACTTTTATATTATTGATTGTTAAAGCCATTTTTAAAGAATTAAAATCTTTTTTATCGTTGGCAATCAGATCTAAAGCCGCTTCAACCCCGTCCGAATTAAATAAAGAATACGGATATACTTCATAAATAATTATTTTAGGATTTAAAATATCCAGGTATTTGTTAAGCAGGATTTCAGCTTGAAGAGGAGTTTGAGAATTTGAACCCAAATTAAATGAAGAGTAACCGTTTTCGGCAAAAATTCTCGTATCAAAACCTCTGTAAGCATGAGAAGATCCCAAAAACAAAATATCTGTATTTTTATGTTTTTTTATATCGGATATTCTTGAATAAAGATGTCCGTATCCTCCGATAGGATAATTGCCGTCAGGCTTTAAAAATTCAGGAGCATAACCCATCCAAAAAAATAATAAAATAATGTAAAAAATAACCGTAAAAAATAAAAAGAGACAAGTATTTAAAATAAATTTTTTCATCATCTTCTCTAAAACTGAAAATAAATAAAAGGAGATTCTGCTGTCGGCATAAACATTCCCATGGAAAAAACAATTAAAGCATACACGGTAAATCTTAAGAGCTTATTTCTGATTTTACGGATAAATGCAAGCGCGTATTTTTCTTCTCTTCCGACCCATTCCGTCAACATAAAGACGGAAATAAGAAGTAAAGTAAAAAAAGCTCCTATTCTCTCGGGAAATTGCGGAACTTGAAAAAGAGAACTCGAAAAAATCCCGACAATGTAACGAAACGCATGAGTCATATCATTCGACCTGAAAAATATCCAGGCAAATACGGTCATGGAAAAAGTAATGATCATTTGCAAAATTTCTTTCGGACAGGGAAAAAACTTTCCGGCAGCGACAATATCCAAATTTCTGCGATTATTTTTCGTCAACAAAAGCGGCAAAAAATAAAAAGCGTTCAACGCTCCCCAGAAAATAAATGTCCAATTTGCTCCGTGCCAAAAACCGCTTACCGTAAAGATAATAAACGTATTCCTGATTTGTTTACCGACTCCTCCCCGGCTTCCGCCTAACGGAATATACAAATAATCTCTGAACCAAGTCGAAAGAGAGATGTGCCAACGTCGCCAAAATTCGGCAATATCTCTTGAAAAATAAGGGAAAGCGAAATTTTGCATTAAATCAAATCCGAAAAGCTTTGCCGTTCCCGTGGCAATATCGGAATATCCGGAAAAATCACAGTAAATCTGAAACGTGAAAAATATCGCCCCCAAAAGAAGACTGCTTCCGCTCATTTCCGAAGAATTATTGAAAATTTTATCGGCAAAAACGGCGCAATTGTCGGCAATAACGACTTTTTTAAATAATCCCCATAAAATTTGTCTCATTCCATCCGAAGCTTTTACGTAATCAAAATGCCGCTTTTTATAAAATTGCGGCAAAAGATGAGTTGCTCTTTCTATAGGACCGGCAACAAGTTGAGGGAAAAAACTTACAAAAGCCGAAAAAGCAATAAAATCTTCGGTCGGTTCAAGTTTTCGCTTGTAAACGTCAATCGTATAACTCAGAGTTTGAAAGGTGTAAAAGCTTATGCCTGCCGGCAAAACAATATTGAGAGTATTCGGTTTTATGCTTGCGCCGAAAAATGAGAAAACGGCAACGAAATTATCAATAAAAAAATTATAATATTTAAATACGGCAAGAAATCCCAGGTTTACCGTTAAACTGAATAATAAGAGAATTTTTCTTTTTTTTTCTTCTTGAGCAAACTTTAGTTTTATTCCGATAAAAAAATCAACAAGAGTACTGAACATAATCAGAGATAAAAAACGCCAATCCCACCAACCGTAAAAAATATAGCTTGCAACAACGATTAAAAAGTTTTGAAGTTTAAGATTTTTATCCGTTATAAACCAATAAAAAATGAAAAAAACCGGCAAAAAAACAGCAAAATCAATAGAGTTGAAAAACACAAAAAAACCTTACTTTTAATTTTTCAGTTGTAAAACGCAGTCTTTTCGTTTAACTTTTTCGTTAAAAAAATATCGCAATTTATTTATAGTAATCAATTTATGTAGGGACGGCAAAAAGTTCTGAGAACAGAAAAATCGGAGAATAATTTGCATTTGCCGGTTTTTATCTCAAAAGCAGAATCGATAAAATCTTTTTCGCCGCTTATAACAAGAATCTTTTCTCCGGGATTTAAATTTCCGAACAATACCAGATTAAGCAAAATATTCAAAGTTTTTTTTAATCCGGGCGAAAGCATATTTCGGGTAATTTTATAAATTTCTATTTTTGATTGTTCTTTCGGTATTTCGGCAGCTCTTTTTCCGGTAACTTTATCTTTCGGGAAAAAACGGAAATTTGAATTTATTTCAGGTTTTTTATCGGATATTATTATCGGATTGTCGAATTTTCTCAAAAATTCAGCATCACTTTCTTCAAACTCGGCATTTTGCCAAATTACGGTTTTTGTTTTTTTCAAATCAATTTTTTCTTTATCGATCAAATAATCGATTATTTTTCCGAAATCAGACCGACAGTTATCAGAAGTTATCAACATTAAAAAATCCTTTTTTCTCAAGCTTAACATGCTTACTTAAGGGGTCTTTTACATCTTCGGTAAATTTGTAATCTTTAAATTTCGGACAAACCAATTCAAATATATGATTTCCTCTAAAAATTTCGCCGGAATAAGGCGTTTCAGAAACAAAAACACCGTCTATAAAAAGATCGGCTTTTTGATCACAGGTTATATTAACCGGCACTTTTTTCGATTCCATTTTAACATTGAGTTTTATATTTTTTGACTCATCGGGATCAACGGCAAAACTATGGTCAGAATAATCTTTTTTACGTAAATAAAGGGTTGATTTTCGAGGACTGAGTTTAAGATTTAAAGGAGTTTTTCCCATATGAACATCATCCAGATAAACATCTGCTTCCGTCGGAGAAGATTTAACGGACAGATGCATAAAGTTTGATTCCAAAGAGAAAAAATATTCCTTTTCGGACTCTATTCTGAGAGAATCCTTAATTTCCTTATAATTGTCTTTACGAATCGATAAATTATGCAAAGTTTTGTAAAGTTTTATGTTTAAAGGAGATTTTCCGTAAAAAGCATCATCAATAATTACATCGCAACTGTCCGGTTCGGTTTTAATTGTTACATCAAGCATTTCCGGTTCTTTTGCCAAGACTTCAATTCTGTAATATTTCCCGTTTTGCACAAAAAGGCGTTTATAAATTCTTTTTTCTCCGGGAACACTGAAAGACAAGCCTACATCTCCGTTAAAGCAATAAATCAAACGGTTATTTTCGCTTATTTTTTTTATTTTTCTGATGTTAGATCCGTACACTTTTAAATCCTTAACTGACGAATTTACTTCTATATAAGCAAATCTGTCATCCGGTTCGGTTTTTAAAAGAACGGGATGTGAGACAAAAACAGCATTTACTTTTGCAATCAAAATATACAAAACAAAACAAATCCAAATCTTTTTCATGAATAACCTCATTAAGCATTTTTGCGTGAAATTAAGAAAACCGTGAAACTTGTCAATTATTGACTTGATATATTTATGAAATAATCGGATAAAATTTTGCGACGTCATAAAATGATCATCATTTTTTTATGCTGTATGATAAATTTAATTGCTTTCCGAGTTAAAAATTATCTAAAAAAAATATTTTCTGCCAAAAATAAATTATTATTATGCAAAAATACAAAAATTATTCCCAAAACAGTTATTATTGTTTACACTTAAACTTTATATTGACATTCTGAGACATTATTAATTTTATTTTCTCTAAAGGAGTTAATAATGGGAATTAAAGAAATTCTTAGACAAGTTGAATTTTTCAGTAATCTTAACGATGATCAACTTAACACTGTTATCGACGGATTTAAAGAAGAACGTTTTCGTAAAGGCGATATAATAATTAAAGAAAAAGAAAAAGGCGATTCTTTCTATATTTTAAAAGAAGGAAAAGTTGAAATTTTGCTGAATATAGATAAAGAAGGCATAGAATGCGCTGATTTAAGAGTTTTTCAGCCTTATGAATATTTCGGGGAAATGGCTTTGATTGACAACTCGCCTCGTTCCGCAACGGCAGTAGCCGTAACAGATGAAGTAGTCTTGTTAAAAATGCACAAATGTTTTTTTATGAATATTTGTCTTGTTTATCCCGAAGTAGTCTTTTCTTTAATGCGAACTATGTCGGAGCGTCTTCGCAATACAAATTCTCAGTTTGCGGATGTCGTTCGTTCTCTCCTTAAAAAGAACAAAATGGGAGCAATCGGTTCAGCTGCCGGAAAAATAGTTCATGACATAAAAACTCCGCTTACCATAATAATTTTAACCGCTCAATTGGTGGAAAGATTATTTCCCGAAGCCGAAAGTTACGTAAATAAAATAATCAAGCAAACCAGATTAATGGATGATATGATAAAGGAAATTCTCCATTTCGCCAGAGGAGAAAAAATAGAATTGGATTTATCCGTTACTTACATGAAAGATTTTATGAAAGAAATAGAAGAAAACATGGTAACCCTGGCGGAAGACGTAAATGTCGAGCTTTACTTTGAAAATTCATTAACCGATCCCGTTGTTTTTGATATTCAAAAAATAAAAAGAACTGTTACCAATATCATAAAAAACGGAATTGAAGCATTGAAAGAAAACGGCAAAATAAAAATTAAAAGTTTTGCGGAAGACAATTTTATCGTTATTCAAATTAAAGACAACGGATCGGGTATCCCGGAAAATATTTTACCTGATATTTTTGAGCCTTTTACTACTTTCGGCAAAAAATCAGGAACCGGTTTGGGGCTGGCAATTTGCAAAAAAGTCATTGATGATCACAAAGGGAAATTAACTGCCCGTAACCTTGAAGAAGGCGGAGCGGAATTTACGATAAGCATTCCCTTGAAACTTGACAGCAATAATTAAGTTAATAAAAAAGTTGCTTTATACAGAAAAAGGACGGTTCATAAAGAGCCGTCCTTTTTTATAAATAATTTATTTTTTGTTTTTATTTTCTTTACGGGGTCTGGTAATTCCGTAAGATTTACGCCAGATTTTACCCTTTCTCGTTCTTCTGTCGCCTTTTCCCATGCGAGACTCCTTTCTTTAATGTTTAATTAAGAACAATATTTTAAAATCCTTAATTACGGTCAAGCTGCAAAATCGTTCCCCCAAAAAAACGATTCGCAGCTTAATCGTAAAAACTGCTTATTTCAAAAGCATCATTTTTCCGGAATGAACGCTGTTGTCGGTTGATAATTTAATCAAGTAAACTCCGGATGTTACTTGGTTGCCATTAAAATCAAGACCGTCCCAAACAACGCATTTATGACCTTTCTTCATTTTTTCATTTTTCAGGCTTCTTACTTTTTGTCCTTTTACGTTAAATATATCCAAAGAAACTCTGCTGTCTGAACTGAGATAGAATTTAATTTCAGTTTCGGCTCTGGATCCGGCAAAGAAAGGATTCGGGAAACTTCCCAAAAGTAAATTTTGATTTGCCTGAGAAATATTATTTTCGTTATCGGTAAAGCTTACGCTTGCTTCATGCCAGTTTTCATTCGGGCAAACATTCATATTGCCGGAACCGTCAAAGGCATAAATTCTGTAATAAAAATTATCCGCGCTCTCGGTTGCAGTATCAAATTCTCCAGTCCAAACATCAGATCCTTCTTCGGTAAAAAATAAGGTATCCGGAGAATTTTCGTCATATTTGAATTCCATATAAACAGAGTTTACGTCGAAATCGTCAGTTACTTCGGCAGTAAATATAACGGGAAGTTCATTTATATTCAGTTCGCTCAAAGGAGTATGATTGATTACCGGAGGTTCGGTATCAGAATTTCCTTCTCCGAAAGTAAATCTATGAGGTCCGGGAGCTCCGATAAACGGATGATTTCCTGAGTTTCCGCCCATATCGGCTCCGTGAATATAATATTCCACCTCGGTACTTCCGGGATAACCGGGGATTTCTGCCGTAAAATTATTGTTTTCCTGTCTTGTCATAACAATTGACTGGTAAGAAGTTTCTCCGACAATGCGATAAAAAACTTTTACGGAATCATCTGCAACTTCGGAACCGCTGTAAGCCAAGAAATCGGCTGAAAGTTCAACAGGCATATTTGCCGGAGGTTCATCAGCTATCGGCATGTGATAAATGTAAAGCATATCGAAATCAGGAATTTCATGAGTACGACAATGAAGAGCATCCGTATTATACCAAGGAGTATAAGGATCTTCCATAACGCCTATAATTTCATAACCGGGCATGGCTTCTTCGTAAACATCCAAAGCTGCTGCATCGTTTGTATCGCCGGAAAGAGGAACCAAAACTTTATTATTGAGAATCAATGAATTTGTATAAGGATTGGTGTGGCTGAATCCGCCGGGAGTGAAAACACGATAAACTTTATAGGGAGTTCCCCAAGAGCTGTTCATATCGGCAAAAAAATCCGCCGCTTCTTCATAATCTTCATATCTGTAATCGCTTTCCGGAACCTGACCGATCAAAACTTTATCAACATCAAGAAATTTTCCCCAACAGTCAATGTGTTTGATGTAATCATCAAGAGGATCCGGTCTCAAATAGTAATCATGCAATCCTAAATAAGCTTCATGAATTTCGGCAATTTGAGCTGCCGTGTAAGACGGGTTTTCTTCGTAAACCAAATCGGTTGAAGCTCCCACTCCTAATCCGTCGCACATAAAGTTGCCGCCTGTTTGCTGAACGTCCATACCGTAAACTGCGATAGTGTCGTAAGCTCCGTAGGCTATCGGAATATTATCGTCATTGGGACGAGGACGATTATAATGGAAGTTCACTATTCCCGGTTCATTGTTTCCGTCAAAAATAAACCAAGGCGAGTAATCTCTTGTCCATTGAGAATCGCTCGGAGCAATTAACCAACGACAATTATCCATATTAACGTTATGATTTTCATAAGAATTTATTGCTTGATTTTTTTCGCTTTCACTTGCAACTATCGTTACCAATATCACATCTTCGGCAAGTTCGCTTATAAGCGAATAAGGAATTGCTTTATGAGTGTAATTAACTATAACGCCTTCCATTTTTTCAAATTCAGCAATTGCTCTGACCGGACCGACCGGCGGGTCAGTGGGTTCAAAAGGTCTGTCAAAAGCTTTGAATAAAGCTTGTTCATCCGGCGTAAGCCAATGCGGAAACGAAGATTGAGCCGCAAGATTAAAAACAAACAGACCTGTAATTAATATCAGAAATAATCTTTTCATAATTCCTCTCTTTTTTTTATGTTAACTTTTATTTTTCATCTGATTTGTATTTTTATATAAAATAAATTGAACGGCAAGATTCAAAACAAAGATGCCGGCAATTAAAAGAAAAATTTTTTTCATTATTTCTCCCTTATTTTCTCAATAAAGACAAAGATTTTTCGTAATTATATTCGTCAACGAATTTTAAAGACAACGCCGTTATAATGAGAAATTTTATTTTTCCGGTTAATTTTCAATTGTTCCGTAATTCGGATATAAAATAAATTTGAAAAACAATATCCAAAACAAACTTGCCTTCAATAAGCAATATTTTTTATTATTTTCATCTTATTTTTGCTAAAAAATAACTGTTCAGATTGTATTCTTCAAAAATAAAAAACACTTTTGCTGCATAGATAAAGGTTATTTTTACATCCCTTTTTATTCTAAAAAATAAAATTTTTACTTGCCCTGTCATTTGGATAAAAAAAAATAAACCTCAAATTGTTTTTAAAAGAGGAATCATGGCAACTGCAATAAAAAATATCCGCAATATAGGCATTATGGCTCATATTGATGCCGGTAAAACCACGACAACGGAAAGGATCCTTTACTATACGGGATTTCTTCACAGAATGGGAGAAGTTCATGACGGAAATGCGTTTATGGACTGGATGGAACAAGAAAAAGAACGGGGCATAACAATTACGTCCGCCGTTACCACATGTTTTTGGAAAAACTGTCAAATTAATATTATAGATACTCCCGGACACGTTGATTTTACGGCGGAAGTAGAACGTTCGTTGCGAGTATTGGACGGAGCCGTGGGAGTCTTTTGCGCCGTAGGAGGAGTAGAACCTCAATCCGAAACCGTATGGCATCAGGCAGATAAATATAATGTTCCCAGAATTGCTTTTATTAACAAAATGGACAGATCCGGAGCCGATTTCGAAAATGTAATCGACATGATTCATAATCGTCTCACCGAAAATGCAGTTCCTGTCCAACTTCCAATAGGAAAAGAAGACAATTTTGAAGGTGTTGTCGATTTGATAAAGATGAAAGCTTATTATTTCGACGTAAAATCTCTGGGTATAAATTTTTTGGAAAAAGAAATTCCGGAGTCGCTGCAAACCGATGCCGAGGTTTACAGAGAACATCTCTTGGAAAAACTTTCCGAAACCGATGACGAATTCCTGGAACTCCTCCTTGAAGAACAGGAAATTACCGAACAATTAATTATAAAAGCAATACGCAGATCGGTAATTAATTGTGATTTTGTTCCTATTATGTGCGGTTCTTCTCTCAAAAACACGGGTATTCAACCTTTGCTCGATGCCATAACTTATTATTTGCCGGCTCCGACGGATATTCAGTCGACTGTTGCTCACAAAACAGAAACAGACGAAGAAATAGAAATAATAAACGATGTTAATCTTGATTTCTCTGCTCTTGTCTTTAAAGTACAGATAGATAAATTTTTCGGTAAACTTATTTATATCAGAGTTTATTCCGGACAATTGAAAAAAGGCGAAACGGTAAAAAACAGAACCAACGGCAAAAAAGAAAAAATAAATCGGATTTTGCAAATGCAGTCAAACAGAAAAAACGACATACAAAATTTGCGAGCGGGAGACATTGCAGCCATTGTCGGTCCGAAATTTACCAAAACAGCCGATACTCTTTCAGCGCCGGATTTCGATATCAGATTATCAAAAATAAAGTTCCCGGACAGCGTTATTTCCATTGCCATTGAACCTAAAACAAAAGCAGACGAGGAAAAACTGAATATCGGTTTGCAAAAATTAGAAGAAGAAGATCCTACTTTCCGAGTTCATAATAATAAAGAAACCGGTCAAATGCTTATATCGGGCATGGGAGAACTTCATTTGGAAATAATTGTGGACAGGCTGAAAAGAGAATTTAACGTAACGGCAAACGTCGGTAACCCGCAAGTTTCTTACAAAGAAACAGTTTTAACATCTCATACCGAATCCGGAGAATTTATCAGAGAGACCGAAGGAAAAGGACATTTTGCTAAATTGCGCTTAAACGTATCGCCTTTATCTCCGGAAGAAATGCCGGAATCCGGCAAAAATCTTTTTATCAACGAATTGCCGGAAGGAGCATTGCCGGACGAATATTTGGAAGCAATAGAAGACGGAGCATTAAATTCGTGTATGGACGGTCCGATTATGAGCTGTCCGGCGGAAAGGATAAAAATAAAATTAGTCGGAGCCGAAGCCGACGAAGTTTCCTCCGATGAGACAGCTTTCAGAATTGCCGCATCCATGGCAATGGGAAAAGCTCTTATAAATGCAACGCCGACTCTTATGGAACCTCTTATGAAAGTCAGCATCATTACTCCGGAAGAATTTGTCGGAGACATTATAGGAGACATAAATTCTAAAAGAGGTCAAGTTGACATTGTTCGTCCGCAAGGATTGAAGCAGGAAATTGTTGCCAATGTTCCTCTCAGCGAATTATTCGGCTATTCTACAAAACTGCGTTCAATTTCTCAGGGAAGAGCCATTTACACAATGGAATTTTTTGACTATAAAGTTGTTCCGGCCAATATCCAGGACTCTATATTAAAAAAAATCAGAGGATACTAAAAGGGAGATATTGTGAAAATAGATTTAAGTTATAAAAACGAAACGGCTCACATAGAAATAGAAGGAGCCGTTACCAGCGAAAATATTTCATTGTTTGAAGAAAAACTGACGGAAATTTTAGACACGGAATCAAAATTTTTGGAATTGGATTTATCTTTATGTCGCAATATCAGCAGCTCCGGCATAGGAAAACTTTTAATTTTCTATAAGGAATTTTTAAAGAGAAACGGCGAAATGGAAGTTGTAAAATCTTCGGAAACATTATATGATTTATTTACAACCATTAAATTGGATCAGCTTTTTACGGTAAATTTATAGAGTTATGAATAAAATTTTGATAGTTGACGACAATGTTGAACTGCTGGAAACTTTTTCCGAAATTTTAGAAAAATCCGGCTATGAAACAGATACTTATTCTTCAGCTCGCAAAGCTCTGCATCAAGTAAACCAAAAAGAATACGATTTAATAATAAGCGATATAAACATGCCGTTGATCAGCGGAATAGAATTATTGAATCGCATAAGGAATACTGTAAGTTACACAATTCCCGTAATTCTTATGACCGGAGAAATAACAACGGATTATGCCATACAAGCCATAAAATCCGGAGCTTCCGATTTTATTCCGAAACCGATTGATACTGATGCATTGCTTAAATCCGTGGAGTTTAATATCAGAAGCAACAAACAAAAATATCTCAAAATTGATTTGAAGAACATGATAAGCGATGTTTGTATCGAATACAGAATCAAACCTTCCGATTTTTTGAAAAAAAATTTTCCGGGAAACATAATAAACCATATCAATCAAATGCTGGATATGCCGGGGAATATATTTAATACAGTTCAGTTTTGTATAGATGAAATGCTGCAAAACGCTTTTATTCACGGGACATTAAACCTTTCAATTGAAGAAAGATCATTGAAACAGCATGAATATATTGAAATGATCAAGAAAAAGCTCGAAGACAAAAATACGGCAAACTCTGAAATAAAAATGAATTACAGGCTAAATACAGGGAATAAATCCATTGAAATTTCAGTTTGGGATAAAGGGAAAGGATTCAATTTTGAAGAACATTTATCAGACGATGCGGAATGCAAAATTGATTTTTCTCCGTCTGGTCGAGGTCTTTCCATTATAAAAGCTCTTGCCGATTCGTTAAAATTTGAAGACAGCGGACGAAAAATCACCGTTACCAAATCATACGAAAAATAATGAAAACATGGACTCTGTTAGATGTCCTGGAATGGACAACTGTTTTTTTTAAAGAAAGAAATATACCGTCGCCCCGAGTTGATGCCGAATGGATATTGGCTCATGTTTTTAAAATTAAAAGATTGGAAATTTATTTGCGATATGCCCAACCTTTGTCAAAAGAGGAATTGGTTGTTATCAGAAATCTTGTAATAAGACGGGCAAACCGGGAACCGTTACAATATATTATGGGAGAAACAAATTTTTACGGGTACAATTTTCAACTTAACGAAAGTGTTTTGATTCCCCGTCCCGAAACGGAATTTCTGGTTGAAAGAATTATAAAAGAAAATAAAGATAAAATATCTTTTTTAGATATAGGAACAGGTTCCGGAGCTGTTTCCGTTACTCTGGCTAAAGAACTGCCGGGAAGCAGAGTAACAGCTCTTGATATATCTGCCGAAGCTTTGGAAACGGCAAAAAAAAATGCTGAATTAAACGGAGCCGAAATTAATTTTTTGTCGGGCGATATTTTTCCCGACGAGAAAACACGGTTTGACGTGATTGTCTCCAATCCTCCTTATATCTCAAATAAAGACTACGAAAACCTTGAACCCGAAATAAAACGTTACGAACCGAAATCGGCGCTGGTTGCCGAAGAAAACGGTTTGTTTTTTTATAAAAAGATATTGGAAAAAGCAGAAGATTACCTTAACGAAAAAGGTATAATTTATTTTGAAATCGGTGAAAATCAAGCAAAAGAGATAAGAAAAGAAGCTGTTAAAAACGGATTTTCTTTTTGCGAAACATACCCTGATTTAAACGGCTTCGACCGTTATATGAAAATTATGAAATAAGAAGGAAATAATGGATAAATTAATTATTACCGGCGGAAAAAAATTGAGCGGAGACATTGAAGTAAGCGGAGCCAAAAATGCAATTTTGCCGATTATGGCTGCGACTCTTCTTACAGACGGCATTTCCAAACTGAAAAACGTGCCTTTCTTAAACGATATAAAAATGATGGCTCATTTGCTCAGAATTACGGGAGCAAGAGTTCAACACAATTCAAACAGAGAAATGATCATAGACACGAGAGATATTTGTTTTTTTGAAGCTCCTTACGAATTAGTCAGCAAGATGCGAGCATCCGTTTATGTCTTGGGACCGCTTTTGGCAAGATTCAAACAAGCAAAAGTATCATTTCCGGGCGGATGCGCCATAGGCGCCAGACCGGTTGACCTTCATATTGCCGCCATGAAAAAACTCGGAGCTGAAATAGAATTAAAAAAAGGCTATATCAACGCTTCCGCACCCTCCGGACTTAAAGGAAATAATGTTTTTTTTGAAAAATCCAGTGTCGGAGCAACTTGCAATGCCCTTAATGCAGCAGCGCTTGCCGAAGGAAAAACAATTATTCAAAATGCGGCAACCGAACCTGAAATCGACAGTTTGATAGATTTTCTTATCGCCTGCGGAGCTTCAATATCCGGAAAAGGAACAAAAACTATTGAAATAACAGGCGTTAAAAAACTTAAACCTGCCGCAATGAGGATGATGCCCGACAGAATAGAAGCGGGAACTTTTCTTATTGCCGGAGCTGTAACAAAGTCTGAATTATGCGTAAAAAACTGTATCCCGGAACATCTCAGTTCACTTACCGAAAAATTGAAGGAATGCGGATACAATTTAGAAACAGGAAAAGATTTTATAAAAATAAAGTCCGATAAACCCGGTAAAGCCGCTTCAATAAAAACCTTGCCTTATCCCGGATTTCCTACTGACCTGCAAGCCCAGTTTATGGCTTTGATGAGCGTTTCCGAAGGTGATTCCGTCATAGAAGAAACTATTTTCCCCGACAGATTCATGCATGTTGCAGAGTTAAACAGATTGGATGCCGACATTACGACAGATCGTAATATTGCCGTTGTCAAAGGAGTAAAAAAATTGAGCGGAGCAGAAGTTATGGCAACGGATCTGAGAGCAAGCGCCGCCTTAGTTATCGCCGGACTTGCCGCCGAAGGACAAACCGTCATATCCAGAATTTATCACATTGACCGCGGGTATGAAAAAATAGAAAAAAAATTGAGCTCAGCAGGCGCAGACATAAAAAGGATTAACGGCTGATGAAAGTCGCAGTCGCTTTGAGCGGAGGAGTTGACAGCTCCGCAGCTTTGGTTTTGGCTCTAAGAAAATATTCCGATGTTATTGCGGTTACCATGCGTACATTTGACAATGCAAAATACGGATTTGAAGAAAATGAAGGACCTGATAAAGCTATAGAGGATGCAGCAAAAGTTTGCAGGAAATTAAACGTCAGACATCACATAACAGACGTATCTTCCGAATTTGAAAAATACGTTGTTTCAGATTTTATAGAAAAATACTCCTCCGGAGAAACTCCTAATCCCTGCACTTTGTGTAACCCGACCATTAAATGGGGAACTTTACTTGATAAAATAAAATCTCTCGGAGCGGAAAAAATAATTACCGGACATTACGCCGAAATTAAAAATATAAACGGGAAATATCGAATATTTAGAGGAAAAGATACGAGAAGAGATCAAACTTACATGCTTTGGGGACTTTCTCCCGAACAACTTTCTTTTACCTCTTTCCCTCTGGCTTTAATGAATAAATCCGATATTCGAAAAATTGCCGAAGAAGCAGGACTTCACATCGCCTCTAAAGGCGACAGTCAAGATATCTGTTTTATCAAAGACAATTACGAAAACTTTTTAAGAAATAAGACTGAAATTAAACCGGGAAATATTATTTTCACGGACGGTAAAATTATAGGAAAACACAGAGGTCTGCCGTTTTATACCGTCGGACAGCGTAAAGGTTTAGGTCTGGGTTGGAGTTCTCCTCTATATGTAATGAATCTCGACACAGAAAAAAATAATTTAATTGTTACCGACGATAAAGATAAATTAAAAAAACATTTTTTTTACATAAACAAAGTTAATTGGCTGACGGGAGAAGCTCCGAAGATTGATAAACTTTCGGTAAAAATACGTTATAAAAGCACTTCGTCTCCTGTTAAATCTTTACGCTTTTTTCCCGATAAAATGCGAGTGGATTTAGCTGAACCGGCAACCTCCGTTGCCAAAGGTCAGTCTGCCGTTTTTTACAGAGAAGACGAATTACTCGGGGGCGGAATAATTTTATAAAATAAATTTTCCTTAGGAGTAAAAAATGTCTTCTTTATTGAAAAAGTACATGGGTCTTTTGCTTTTGGGAGCATTGGCATTCGGTTATATTTTACCGTCAATTTCCGTTTTAAAACCTTTTTTGCCTTATACTTTAATTACCATGCTTTTTTTCAGCTTTTTAAAGCTGAAGCTTAACATAAAATATTTTTTGCGTCCTCAATTGGCTTTTTATCCTTTTGTCGTTTGGCTGATTGTCCCCGCAACAACAATTTTTTTTACTCGAAATTTGGATTCGGCTTACGCAACAGGTTTGTTCTTTACGGCAATTACTCCGTCCGCTTTAGGTTCCCCGGTAGTAATTTCTCTTTTAAACGGCGACCGAGAATTAAATATTTCTTTTGTCGTTTTGTTTAATTTAGCAGCTCCTCTGACCTATGCTCTGCTTCCTCTTTTGATGCTAAAAGGTCAGAACTCGGTAAATGTTCCCACAACGGCAATAATGTCTAAAGTTGCATTTATCGTGTTTTTGCCGCTTCTGCTTGCTTCGGCGGTTCGTAAATTCAAAAAACTTACCGACGCTATAAACAAAAAATCCGGTAACGCAAATGCATTGATTATGCTTGCAACAGTGGCAATTGCCGTAGCTGCTTCCGCAAACAGAATAAAATCTGCCGAAGCTGCCGTTATATTTAAACTTTTTTCTCTTACTTTCGGAATGGCAATTATGAATTACGGATTAGGTTTTATCGCTTCAGTTAAAAACAATAAGTTATACAGAACTTTGCCGGTTGTTTTCGGGCATAAAAATACAGTTTTGTCCATTTTGGTTTGCATTTCAAATTTTTCGGATGAAGCCGCTGTACCTGCCGTTTTTTATCTTATTTCTCATCATATACTTAATGCGGCAATGCTTCATCTCTTTCCGGCAAAATAAAAAACAAACTGAATTTTATATCTGAAAATCCTCGCAGCGTTAAAAAAAAAGCTCCTCAAAAGAGGAGCCGATTCTTAATTAAAGCAATTGTTTTATTTACCGTTAAAGCAGTCAAATCCGGTAAGCCATTTGTTTTTTAAATCAGCAATAGATGCTTTTATATGATTATTTACAATCAGATTTTCTCCGCCGACTTTACCTATTTTTTCGCAATTAACATCATATTCTGAACAAATCTTTTCAATTTCCGGCAATGATTCCGCTTTTGCCGAAATAACTATTCTTCCGTGAGATTCTCCGAAAAGTTCATATTCTGGAAAACTCTTCATTTCAAAATAACATTCCGCTCCTATATGAGTTCCGTCTGCTTTAAGGCAAGATTCAAACAAAGTAACAGACAAACCGCCTTCCGAGCAGTCATGAGCGGATTTTATCAATCCTGCTTCGGCAAGTTTATAGAATGTTTTGTAAAGATAATGTTCTTTTTTAAGATCTGTTTTCGGCGGTTTTCCTTCATTTTGATTATAAATGAGTTTCAAATACTCAGAACCGTTTGCTGTTTTGCAACGATCGCCCAAGAGAATAATCACATCTCCTTCGTCTTTAAAATCTTTGGTAATAATTTGCGAGCAGTCTTCAAGTACGCCGAGCATTCCTATAGTCGGAGTAGAATAAACAGCTCCTTCCGGGTTTTCATTATAAAAAGAAACGTTTCCTCCCGTAACAGGAGTATCAAATTCCCGGCAAGCATCGCTCATTCCCCTTATCACCTCTTTAAATGACCAATAAACTTCAGGTTTATAAGGATTTCCGAAATTAAGACAATTACTTATCGCAACCGGTTTACCTCCGGAACAAACAATGTTTCTGGCAGCTTCGGCAACTGCGCCTTTGGCTCCTTCGTAAGGATCAAGATATACGTGACGAGCATTGCAATCCACGGTAACGGCAACAGCTTTTCGAGTACCTTTTACCCTGATAACGGCTGCATCGGAACCCGGTTCGACAACGGTATTTCCCTGCACCATGTGGTCATATTGTCTGTAAACGGAATGTTTACTCGCAATATTCGGAGAATTAAGCAATGTCATTAAATATTCGGTAAAATCTTTATTTTCTTCGGTATTATCCGGCACAAAATCGGGAATATCTCTTTTCAAGTATTCCGGCTTAACGTATCCTCTATCGTAAACAGGAGCATCTCCGCCCAAAACCAACATTCTTGCCGGCAAATCGGCTTTAACTTCACCGTTTTCTTTTACTCTCAATTTTCCGTCATCGGTTACCTCACCGATTTTTTCGGCATGGAGATCCCATTTTTCAAAAATTTTGTTTACTTCTGCAAAATTTTCGGGCGTAACAATCAAAAGCATTCTTTCTTGAGACTCGGAGAGCATGGTTTCATAAGCAGTCATTCCGGTTTCCCGTCTGGGAACTAAAGCAACGTCAAGTTCAATCCCGCATCCTGTTTTTCCTGCCATTTCAGAAGAAGAACAAGTCAGTCCGGCTGCTCCCATATCCTGAATGGCAACAATCAAACCCGCTTCAATGACTTCTAAAGTAGCTTCCAAAAGAAGTTTTTCCATGAAAGGATCGCCAACCTGAACAGCAGTTCTTTTTTCTTCCGATTCTTCAGTTAATTCAACCGAAGCAAAAGTCGCTCCGTGAATGCCGTCTCGCCCTGTTTTTGCTCCGACGTAAACAACGTAATTTCCGGGTCCGGAAGCTTTTGAAGTTGTCAAATTTTCATGTTTCAACAATCCGACCGCCATAGCGTTTACCAAAGGATTTCCTTCGTAACTGTCTTCACAATAAAGCTCTCCCCCGACGGTAGGGACTCCGAAACAATTTCCGTAATCGGCTATGCCGTGTACAACTTCTCTCATTAAATGCTTTACGCGCGGGGAATTCGGATTTCCGAAGCGAAGCGAGTTCAAAGCCGCAATCGGTCTTGCTCCCATGGTAAAAATATCGCGCAATATCCCGCCTACTCCTGTTGCTGCTCCGTGATACGGTTCAACCGCCGACGGATGATTATGACTTTCTATTTTAAAAGAGACAGCCAAACCTTCTCCGATGTCAACTACTCCGGCATTTTCCTCGCCGGCTTTCGTCAAAAGAGCCGATCCCGTATTCGGTAAAGTTTTGAGATATTTAATTGAGTTTTTATAACTGGCATGTTCCGACCACATAACGGAAATAATGCCCAATTCCGTAAAAGTAGGTTCTCGTCCTATTGTATCAAGAACCTTTTGATATTCTTCTTCTGTTAAACCGTGTTCCTTTATCAATTCTTCGGTTATTTTGGGTTCCTGCATGGTTCCTTCCTGTCTAAAATTATTATCTTAATTATTTTCTTGATTTTCCGGATAATTCATCGGCAAACCAAAATCAGCAATGCATAAATTACGTCAATTATTTGATTTAATTTAGGTTAAGCCGGGCTTATTTAATCAGCAGAAGTTTGGATACAGCTTGCGCAGCTCCTTGTTTTATACGGCAAAAGTAAATGCCGGAAGCAACAGCTTTTGAGCTTTCGGAAAGATTCCAGATAACTTCTCCGTCTCCTCTTCTGATATTTTTATTAAGCAAAGATGCAACTTTTTGTCCTTTAACGTTATAAACGTTGATCTCGGTTTTCCCGGCTTTCGGTACGCTAAAAGCAATCTTTAAACATTTATTTCTGTCTGCTTGAGAAATAACAAACGGATTGGGATAATTTCTGATACTGACAGCAGGAGCAGACGGAATGTTGTTATCGTCGTTATAAGTTCCGAAATGATCGTAAACTTTGCAGTCAATCATCCAATTAGCATCTATTCCGGCTCTTTCTTCCAAAGTAAACCAGCCTCCGTCTTTCAACCAGGCTCCGTTTTCTTCAATTATTGGACCGTTGTCGTAATATCCTACGTTTCCGTCAGTTGTATGGATTCTGTATCCGACCCAATAATCTTTATCGGAATCAATCGTAACAGGAAATTCCGGATAATGCGTAATCATTTCTCCGGCTTCGTAACCAGTAACTTCTTTTTCGTAAATAATATCATCAGGCTCATCGGCTTCATATCCGGATTCATAAATTAAAACCGTCAAATCGGATATTTCGTAATCTGAAGGAGCCGGGAAATTTATTTCTCCTATAATTGCGGTTGAAGATGTTTCCCGGTGAAACCTGATTAAAGCATCTAAAGTATGTTCATATTCGATTTGATAAATATCATTCTGTTCATTATGCCAATTAATTTCGGCAAGCAGTTCAGCAGGTTCCAATTCAATATCAAACACGTTGTTTTCGGGGGATACGCTTATCTCAGAAATTGTAAAATATTCATTATCCTTTACGCAATTCAATGAATAATCCCCTGACGGGACAAGAGGAAGCGAATAAAAACCGTTTGAATTATTTGCAACAGTTTGAAAGAATATATTATTGCCTGCTAACGAAACTGTACCTGATTCAGGAGAACCGTTATAACCGACAATACCGCTTATTCCGGTAAATCCGTTCAAATATTGAAGTACGGTACGAATTGTATGTTTAGCGGCATCTTCGCATTCTTCGAGAGGTAAAGAATTGTTTACATGAATAAATCCGGCAGCGAGGCAAGGAGCTTCATCTCCTGAATCAGCATGAATACTTTGATACCACATGCCGTGATAAGCGAGATATTCGCACAGAAAAGCTCCGGGATTCCCATTTGCATCCACCCAGGCATTGATTGAAGTTTCGTTATCGACAACCTCTTCTATTTCATGCACCGGCAATGTGGAATGTCGTACAAAATTAACGGGAGCAGTTGAATCGGGAGGATTGGGAGTCGGTTGATAGGGCAAGACGTAATCATTATACCAATTTGTCAAATTACGAGCATTGCATTCTATTTCCCACGGTCCGTTTCCCGCTCCGAAACTTATTATCGCAATAGGTTGCAATTCGGCGGTAATTTCCCAAAAATCGGCAGAAGTATTCTGATAATCTACTTCAAAATCTCCCTGATAAGTACCCGGTTCAGGAAAAAAAGAGTAAACGTCATAGCCGTAATCTTCCCAATTCTCGCCTATCCAACCGTTCGGGTTTAAATCCGGATCGGTTGAAAAAGGAGCAATCATTTGTCCGGTAGGATCCCAATATCCCGTAACCAAGATGTTGGGATTTGCAGATAAAAAGACCGCACTTGCAACGAAAAGACAAAATAAAAAAATTTTCATAATTTAACCTCTTTTTATTAATTATTCCGATTAATGCAAACGCATAATAAACGGGATTAAACAGGCTGTCATAAAGACAGCATATTAAGTATTTCGTCAAGTCGTATAAATAAAAATCCGGATTTGCTTAATTTTAGGCAAAAAAAACCGAGAAAATAATTTTCTCGGAAAAATTTATAAAAAAAGACATTACTAAAATCTGTAACTTGCCGTTAAGCGAGGATTAAGTTTCCTGTCGAGGTTAAAAGAGACATCAATATCCGAATTTTGCCTTGATGTCAGCAAAGCATGAATGCCGGAAATAAGGTGATTAGCCAAAATAACACCGGTAATAACTTTTACGTTATCTTCGTAAAGACCTGAATCTTTACGATAAATTTTGTATTCTCTTCTGTCTTCCTCGCTGTTCCAGTTCCAAGCAAACTCATCGGAATAAATATGCTCGTTTATATAAGCTTCTTTCTCCTCAGGACTTAAATGAGGATTGGAATCGGCTTTTAAAACGACAGATTCGTTATATCCGCCCGAAGTCATGCCGTAATGATCATATTGCGCAATATCTTTAAAAAACTTTTCATCGTAATTTCCCGGTTTTATATGTGCATTTGCTATGGCGCAGTGATAAGCTTTATCACTCATAATATCAGCTTCCTCGCTGCAATAATAATAACTTGAGACCAATAAAATTTCGGAAAGGATAAAAGCATATCCCGTATTATTATCATTAGCCAATTGTCCCCAACCGGGGAAAATAAGAGATTGCATTACTCGCCTGCGAGCATTATTTTCTCCAAATACTGAAACGAAAAGGAAAAAAAATATAAGTCCAATTATTATTTTTTTAGAATTTATACTCATAAGACAACCTCAAACACTCATTTTTAAAATCGGGAGCAACCGAAAGATTTGTATTGTCTGCATTAACCGAAACGATGAAAACGTCAATAAAACTGATAAGTCGATTTATCAGAGCAGCGCTAAAAGCAAAACTGACCCTCATTTCAAAATTCTGATTTCTTTGACGCAAAACCCGGTAATGTCGCCAAGCCTCATGGCTTTCCCAATGCCACTCGTTACCTTCGTAATGTTTAAGCATTGCATCAAGCTGAATTTCATATTCAGCCGGATCTTCTTTGTATAAAATCCAATAATTGCGAAGAGCCTGAATATTTTCGTCAATTACCGATTCGCTGCTGAAAGCTTTATGCATATCAGAATAAAAATCATCATTATTTCCGGTATATCCGGCAAAATCACGAGCATATCTTTTGTAGCTGTCTTCCGCCATTTGCTCTTCATTACTGAATTTTAACCAACTCAACCAAACAGCTGCTTCCGCAGCAATAAAAACAGCGGCTCGGGTTTTATTCCCGTTAAGATATTCTCCGGTTCCCGGTAAAATTGCCGAAAGAAAGGCTTTGCGAAAAGTTGATTTTTCCAAAGCGGATAAAACAAAAACCGAACTCAGCAAAATCAGGACAAATATTTTTTTCATTAAAAACCTCAAAATTTTGCCGAAACAGTAAACATCGGAACTAATTTAGAGTTATAAATTCTTGTATCCAATCCTATCTTGGGAAGATTTACCTCCAAGCGGTTTTGATTGTATTTTTTGGTAACGCGCAAAGCGTCAAAAGCGCTTACGGCGTGGTTAAGCAAAATACCGAATTGACACCAGTCTGCATTTGAGTAATAATCTTCTGCTTTGGCGCGCATTTTGTTATATTCTGCTCTCATTGCCGAATACGGCGTTTCGTAATCAGAGGAAGATCCGTCATTGGGAATATTACCGACCCATGCATAGGAATTGTCTTCTTTTTGTACCGTTTGCCAATTAAATCCGGAACCGTTGTAATAACGGTTAAACCAGTCGTGCCAACCGAAAACATATTTATTGTATTTTCCTATATCTTCGTAAAAGTGCTGAGTATTGGTATCATCCAAGCTGAAAGGCAAAATATCTTCGTATTCATCCAAAAGATTATCTTTGGCAAATTTATAAAGACCTCTGCTGTAACGAGTTGTTGAAACACCTTGTTCTTTAAACTCAATAAGTTGGGTATCAGAGTTATAATAATAACCGGCTCCGGATATAACCTCGCCGTTGGCGAAATTTTCGTACTTTTCGGTTTCATCATCGCCTTTTTTATTGTAATTGTAACTCATAGTCCACAAAGCGATTTCGACAACCGGATAAATGTAGGTCATAAAATATGATTTATCAACATAAAATTGACCGGCTCCCGGGAACAAAGCAGACAAAGCAACGGCTCGAAGAGCATTTTTTTTATTGTATTTTTGTTCAACGATTTTAACTTCTTTCCGAACCTCGGTATTTAAAGGTCCGTCAAGCGGATCAGCTTTTATTTCCTTTTTTTCTTTTGTTATCAAGGGTTCGTTCAAAGGGTCAGCCTGAATTTTAGGTTCCTCTTTTGTTTTCAGAGGTTCATCCAAAGGATCGGCAAACAGCGAAAAACTGAATAATGTTACGACAATAAGTGCAATAAATCTCATTTCTACTCCTTATTTTTCTACGGCAACGGGAATTTTTTTGGATTTGTTACCTGATTTTATAAGACCGAAATAAACGCCGGATGCAAAATCCGAGAAGTCAATTTCAAGATCCTGTTGATTACGTATATAAGCGTATTTTTTTTCAAAAACTTTATTTCCGGCAATATCGTAAATCTTAACGTCTATGTCGGCATCATGTCCGTAAACCCTTAATCTTCCAATATCAGAATTAATCGGATGCGGGAATACGTAAGCTTGAAATTCTTCATTTTCAGGCTGAGTTTCATCAGTATCGCAAATAAATAATCCTGTTCCGTTATTTCTGAAACCGGACCATATTACGGGATTTTTACCTAAGAATTTCTGAGCAATTTTTACACGGTATTTTTCTGAGGAATTTTCCGTAATGTTAATTGATTTTTCAACGTACAGAAAATTCAAAGAATTGCTTTCATCACTGTAAAAAAGGTTATAATTGGAATTTAAGGTCGGGAAAGCGTAAGAATAATCCGCTCGATAATTTCCGAACCCGTCATAAGCCAAATAACCGTTGTTTTGAGTAGGGAAAACCATCAATCGGGTAATCAATCCGTCTTCTGAATCTTCTATATTTAAGATATAGGGATATCCTCCCGGTTTCAGCTGATGAAATTCCGCAAGTTTCGGAAATCCTGTTTTTAACGAGCCGTCGGTTCTGACGGCATATATTTTGTTATTTATACCGAAAATTAAATACGGCGCATTGGTATCATCCGTATAACCGGCAGCAAGTTGCGTCGGCAGAAAATCAGTATCTTCCTGAACCGTAAAAATCGGTTCTGCCGATTTATCGCAAATTTTTATCAATCTTCCGGAACTGTCGAACAAAAACCAATTCAGTTTATCCTTTTTCACATTGAAAATTCCGACGGGATCTCCGCTTTGATAAGCAAAATTTTCCTGCACGGCATAAAGTTTATTTTCTCCGAAACTGTAAACGGAAATATTTTTGCCGACAAGAAGCAATTCGTCTTTCGGCTCGGAATAAGCAGCATTTTCATAAACCTCATTAATTTTTTCGGTTTCCGATGTTGCAAAATTATGAATGTAAGTTGCGAGATCAGTCAAAACAACAGCATACCGCATATTTTGAAAATAAAGAATCAAAGGTTCGCAAACAATTGATTCGTTTTCGGCAAATTCTCCGAGATTAATTTCCTCGTAAGTATAAAGGTCTTCCGTAATATAAACTTTGTTTTCCGAAACAACCGTTTGACCGAAAAGTCCGGTATTAGGATTTTTAATTTTAACGGGTCTGAATTCATAATTGAGTTTTGTCGGCACAGCCGGTTCAAGAAAATCGTATTGATCATTTTTCGGATTTCTTTCATAAACAAAAGAAGAATCATTGCGAAAAACAGTAAACATTGCCTCTTGCCATTCCGAGAAAGGAGCATTGAATTTCGCAATTTCTCCTATCTGAACAGGTTCCTCAGATTCGATTACGACTTGAGATTTATCATAACTGTTTTGTCGCAGCCTGAAAGAAATTTTTTCGGCAGGGTTATGATAATCGTCGTAATTAGCAGAATAAAAATCGCTGAATTCAAATCCGGAAGGCTCATGATTATAAGTTTCCAGAGCGGGTTTCGTAACAGCCGACAATTTTAAGGTATGAATCTTTTTCAAACGGGCTTTAAAAAGAGAATCCGGATCAAGTTCGGCAAAAGAAGCAGTATCCGATGCGGTGTACCAGCGTTCAAATTTATTATATTCGTTAAATTCAGGTTTGAACGGGAAAATATATTCATAAGGCGATCCTGACCAAACATAAGAATTAGGATTTCCTATATCGAAATATCCGTCACCCTCGATTATTTCCACTCCTTTACGATAAAAATTCGTATTTACCCGGTTACTTTCAAAGTTGGATTGCCAGCTGCCGTCGGCATACGAAATTCCTTTTTCAAACATTTCGTAATTATCTGCTTTCCAAAACAGCAATCCTCCGCCTACGGCATAACCGTCTTTGGAAATCCAACCCGGCAAATTATAATCATATTCGTGATTGGGACTGTTATCGCTGCCCAAATAAGACGGATACATAATTACCCTGTGATCAAGTCCTCCGACCAGCGAAGAACCGCCGTCGCCGTCAGGATCGGTTTCACGATTTTCAATCAGAACATATTCATATTCGGACAAAGGAAATTTTACGATATAAGCCTGCTGAGAACCGATTGTTTCAACCATATTGGAATTAGTTAAAATTTCAATAGGTTGATCAAGATCGAACTCCGAGTAATCTTTGAGAATTCCTCTTGCTCTGAATTCATCTTCCCAAACCAAAGCTTTTGACCAAGCTCCGGGCTGAGCGGGCAATCCGCCTTCCACGCCGTAGATTTTGTCTGCTTCATCCATAGTGAAAACCTGATTTCCGTCGGCATCAACAGGATAAGAAAGCAAACTTTGACCGCCGCTGTCCATTATATCGAAATAACCGACAGAGGGAGTATTTTTGCGCGTATTGTAGAGATCGACAAAACCGAGAGAATGACCGAATTCATGAGCCATAACGGCGTTAATCAAACCTGCTCCGCTGACAATTTCAATGCCGTCTTCATTTTTCTTGGAAGTTACGTCCTGGGTTATCATTTCAGGGATATTACAGAGATAAGAAACCTTGGTTTGACCGTCATCCACCGTAACTTCTTTTCCGCTTCCCATTTTTATAAAGAAAGACGGAATATCTGACGGAGAATCGGATTTTACGTCGTGCTGATACTCTGATCCGGCATGAATTACCATGAAGTGATCGTAATCGGCAAATACAACGCTTGAATCTTTGTCAACCGTCTGAAATATATCTCTGAAATATTGTTCAAAACGGGCAACCGTCAAATCAGGATCAAGCGAAGGATCGTGATAATAGCTCATTTTATGAGGCAGTTTATAATAAGTTCCGTTTTTCTTGGGATAAATCTCAAAATCAAACTCATATTCCCCCCAAGTTACGGATTTATAATATTGCTGCAAGCCTTGAGCATGAAAATCATAAAAAATCTGATCATGGGGAGGAGAACCGAGATGAATAGGATAAGGATCTCCTTCTTTAAGGAAAAGACCTCGTCCCGTAGTCTTCGGGTCATCAACGATTTCTTCCTGAAACTCAACCAGCATGATCAATAATTTATCCTTGCCGTCTCTAGTTTTCAGTTCATTTCTGTCTCTTGCTCCGCCCAATACTTTTTGGACATAACTAACCTTATGCTCTTTCAACTTATGATCAAGCTGTTTATTCAGGAAAAGTTTATCCGAATCAGCAAAAAGCAATGATGAGATCAGTAAAAATCCCCATAAGATTATTTTATAATTTTTAAGCATTAAAATTTAGCTCCGAACGAGAATGTTTTATTGTAATCGGTAAGCTCTCCGGCTTCCTGCATAGCAAAATCAATATCCAAACGCAAGGTTTTGGTAACCGGAACTTGGACACCTATACCGAAAGAAGCTCCTTCGATTTTACCGGCTCGGTCGGAAATATATCCGGCGCGCAACGCCAAAAGATTAAGGTAAATATATTCGGCGCCGACATTATAAATAATTTCTTTCATTTCTACGCTGCTGTCATCATCATACCAGCAATGCCAAATTCTTTCAATCGGACCGTAAGCGCTGTTTGCCAAAAGTTTATTCATATCGGCATTAATGGTTAAACGATTATATTTTTCTTCCAATAATCGATAAGAAAGTCCCATTCTGAAGTTCAACGGAAGAGGATCTTCCTGTTCTTCGTTGATAAAGGAAATATCCGGTCCCAAGTTTTGAAGATTCAAACCGAAGTCCAATTTCTTAATTTCCCAATCTTCAGAAAAGTAATCTTGCCCATCGGTTCCTGCCAAAAAAGCTCCAAAATTATAAATACCGATAAAAGCGTTAACCGGCGAATAAAGGATGTAAGAAGGATTAACGTTGCGTTGTTTAAGTCCGAAATCAAAAGCCCAGCTCATACCTCGACCTTTGGTGTCAACTTCGGTTTCTCCCGTTCCTTCAGGAGAAAGATCGCTCAAAATATATTTAAATTGTATTCCGAGTCCGGTATTTTCGCTGATCTGCTTGGCATAAGATAAACCTAAAGCAAGTTCGTAACTTGAAAAAGTTCCGAGTTCGTCTCCGTTTGCATTTGTTTTGGTCTGCTCTCCGTAAGTAAGATAAGTTACGCTTGCGCCCAAAGTACCGATTCCTTTATAGTATTTATCCCAGCCGATGTATTCAATATACATATCGTTAATGCCGTCAACGTCTCCGAGCCAATTTGTGTGCATCCAGCTTACTTCTGATTTACGATTGAAAGCCAAAGCCCCCGTATTCCAATAGTTGCCGATTGCTCCTTCTGCCTGGGCGACATAAGCCTGCCCCATTGCTCCGGGTCTCGATCCCGGTTCAATTAACAAGAAAATAACGGCTGCTTCCGAAATTGCGGATAAACTTGTTCCGCAGATAAGAATAGCCAGAATAAACGAAAATGCTCTCAGTTTTGATTTGAAGAAAGTCATTAAAATCTCCCTTTTATTTTATTTTTATTTTAAACACAACAGATATTTCCCGTTTGAAAATAAATCCGTTACCTTTTAATACGAAATTAAATCCGCAATATATTTAATTTCGGACACTCTTAAACCTAAAAAGAAAAAGATATATTATTGTCAAATACATAGCTCTGTTTAGAAAAAAAAGCATTCCGAGAATATAAACTATTCCTTATAAATTAATAATCAGCAACATGTTTGTCTTTACATTCATCGGGAATATCGTAAGATTAACGAATGAAAATTAATAGTGTTTCAAGAAAAAAACGGAAAGATTAATATATTATTGCTATTGCAATAACAATATCAAATACAAGCAATTAATTCTATAATGCAAAAACATCTGATCAGTTTATTTTTCCGTTTATATTTAAATTTCTGTTTTTGTAAGGACAAACTTTCTTATTAAAAAAAAACATAATTACAGAAAGCAGTTAAGGCTGTAAAATATCAATAAAAAAATCCCCTCCCTGCCGACAGATACGGGGATTTGAAATAAACTCTTCAAATTGACAAAATATCTTTACGGCAATTCTTTGATTTATTCTTTGAATAAACCGGCAGTATCAATAATTAATTCAATATCAATACCTTTTAAAAACATTTTTTCGGAAATTTTAATTTTTCTTTTTTACCGCATTTTTTATTACGATTTTAATGTCTTCTTTTCTTCCCTGTTTTCGCCCTTTTTCTTTGGCGGTATCTTTTATGTTCAGCAAATCGAGATAAATATTGATACAGACCTTACGGAATTGTTATTGTAAACACCCTTCTTTGTCATTTTTTGCAGGCAAAAAAACGAAACAAGAAAAGCTCTCGCCCCCAATTTCTAATCGTCATTTTCCTTAGTTTCGACTCTGCGAATGCCGGATGGAAAGCTTCAAAAACCTGATTTTTATCTTTTCGATTCTCTTTTTCTCCTTTTAAAGAGTCCAAAAAAGTAAAAAAACAAATTAATGCTTCAGAGTCCGTAAATCCCTTAACTATAATTGCCGCATCGGCAAAAAAGTTATCATTTTATAAACATGACAAAAATAAAAAGCGCAACGGAATAAACCGTTGCGCCTTGAAGCCGACTGATAAATACAGGTTAAAACTTACTTAACAATTTCCAAACAAGTTTTAATTTGTTCGACAACGTATTGTAAATCTTCTTCGCTGTGTCTGTGAGCAATATAACCGTGATGATAAGGTTGCAGGAAGACACCGCGACGTATAAGTTCGGTATAAAATTTAACGCGTCTTTCTTTATAAAGTTTTTGATCATCTTTATCAAAAGTAATAAAAGGCATCCAGGGAGCGCCGCTGAAAGTAACGGGCAAACCGCTTTCATCAATAATTTTTTGTACTTTTTCTCCGAAAGCAATACCTTTTGCCTTAATTTGATCAAGAATTTTATCTCTTTCCAGTATTTCGATTGTTTTTAATGCGGCAACCTGTTCCAAACTGTTGGGGAAGAAAGTCGAGCTCAGGAAAACTTTTTCGGCAATCATATCCATTATTTCAGATTTTCCGACTACGGTTCCTATAGGATAACCGTTTGCCATAGCTTTTCCGAAAACGGAAAGATCGGGAGTTACGCCGAATTCTTTTTGCGCTCCGCCCAAGTTGACTCTGAAACCGCTGCGAATTTCATCAAATATCAATACACAACCGTATTTTATCGATAATTCTCGTACTCCTTCCAAAAATCCCGGTTTAGGCATTTCGACTTCGTAAGCCAAAGGATGACCGACCGGAGTAATGATGATTCCCGCTGTGTCTTCGCCGTGTTTTTTCAAAAGGTCTTCAAGCATATCAAGATTGTTGTATCGGAATTCATAGACGTCTTCATAAAGTTTTTCGGGGATTCCGCCCTTTACTTCCACGCACCAGTCATGCCATCCGTGGTAACCGCAACGCAGGATTTTTTTGCGATCCGTGTAAGCGCGAGCGACTCTGACAGCTGTAGAAGTGGCATCAGATCCTGTTTTTACGAAAACGCATTTTTCAGCCGAGGGAATTAATTCGATAAGTTTTTCTGCCAATTCGTTTTGAACCGGCTGGGTAAGCGAGAAACAAAAACCTTTATTTTGCATCTGCTCGATTACGGCATTATCGATTTCTTCTTCCCTGTGTCCTATAATGATTGGACCGTAAGCGCAAAGCATGTCAATGTATTCGTTTCCGTCAACATCCTTTACTTTTCCGCCTTTTGCCTGATCAAAAAATATCGGATATTCTCCGGGGACAAAATTATACGGTCTTCTGATTCCGAGTATAGCTCCCGGGATAAGTCTGAGAGCATCTTCATACATCTCTTCGGAATGAGTTAATTTTAATTTTTCTGACATAACCGTCTCCTTCTCTAAGGTTATTATTTATTCAATTTACTTTTTTATGCGGAATGTGTCAAATAAAATAAAATCATATTTCAGGGTTTCGGAAAAGCTTTATTGCAAAAATATTTTTCCCTTAAAAACAAGATTGAATAAATATCTTCATTTCCTCAATTCCTCTTTTAAAGTAACGCAGTTTTTTTTCTTTTTTGTCTTTTATTTTTTGGGGAAATGCCGGCAATAAACCGAAATTTGCGTTCATGGGCTGAAAATTATCTGTTTCGGTTGTCAAATGTCGCCATAATTGACCGCTGATTGTCGTTTTAGGCAAAATTTTAATTTTTTTGATAATCGCCAAAGATGTCAGCAAGCCTCCCAAAACCGATTCTAAATAACCCTCAAGTCCGGAAATCTGCCCGGCAAGATAAACATGTTCCGCATTTTTTAAGCTGAAATCATTGTTCAAAATAAGAGGACTGTTCAAATAAGTATTTCGATGAATACTGCCGTATCTCAAAAATTCGGCATTTTTTAATCCGGGAATCTTGCGAAAAATTTCCTTTTGAGCTCCGTAAGTAAGCATGGTTTGACAACCGACCAGATTATAAGCGGTGCAATCGGCATTTTCGGTTCTCAATTGAATCACGCCGTAAAATCTTTTATCGGTTAACGGATGCTCCAGCCCAACAGGACGCATTACTCCGTAACGCAAAGTATCTTTGCCCCTGCGAGCCAATTCTTCAATCGGCGTACAATTTTCGTAAAATTTAAAATTAATTCTATCAAAAAATCTGTTTTCAAATTCTTTAGCTTCGTGTTTTTCTCCCTCTCGCAAAGCTTCCGTAAATTCAAGATATTCTTCCTTGGCGAAGGGACAGTTCAAATAATCGGACTCGCCTTTGTCGTATCTGGATTTGCTGTAACATATTTCATAATCTATGCTCTCGGCAGAGACAATGGGAGCAATTGCGTCAAAGAAATACAAATATTTTTCGCCGATAATATTAATAAGGCTTTCCGTCAATTTTTCGGAAGCAAGAGGTCCTGCGGCAATAACCGTCGGTTCGGACGGAATTTCAGTTATTTCCCGACGGATTAATTCTATACCGGGATGATTTTCTATGACAGATGTAACTTGAGAAGCGAATTTCTCCCGGTCAACGGCAAGAGCATTGCCGGCGGGAACGGCATTTTCTTCCGCTATAGGCAATATTTTGCTTCCCAGCAGTCTCATTTCTTCTTTCAGCATTCCGGATGCGGTTGAAGGCAACATCGACTTAAATGAATTGCTGCAAACAAGTTCAGCCGCTTTATCAGAATGATGAGCTTCCGTTTTCTTCTCCGGACGCATTTCAAAAAGTTTTACGTCAAACCCGGCATCGGCAAATTGCAAAGCAGCTTCACAACCCGCCAATCCCGCTCCTATTATATTTATTTTTTTCATAATTAACCTTTTTTATTTAGAGGTTTTATCGAGATTCAGAGTCTTTGTGTTCTTTTTCATCGTTAAGAAACAATAACAGACAAAAAATAATAATTTATCGAAATGTTCAGGCATTAATTTTAACCTCATAAGGAATCGGATCCTTTAATCCGGCTTCTCTAAATGCTTTTAATCTTAAATAACAGCTGTCGCAAACACCGCAGGCAACATCATTTTTACGATAACAGCTCCAACTGTATTGAAAAGGGACGTTTAACTTTTTGCCCAATTTTGCGATTTCCGCTTTTGTTTTATGAATAATCGGAGTAATTATTTGTATTTTTGTTTCATCTTTGGTTCCCAAGTCAACGGCTTTTCCCAAATTTTCGTAAAAAACCTCACGGCAATCAGGATAACCGGAACTGTCTTCTTCCACTGCTCCTATATATATTTTTTCTGCTCCGATCACCTCTGCCCAGGAAACGGCAATGCAAATCAAATGAGCATTGCGAAACGGCACGTAAGAATCGGGAACGCCTTCGAAATTTTCGTCATGATCGCATATTTCCAAAGAATGATCGGTTAAACTTGAACCTCCTATTTTGGTCAGGTAACTTATATCCGCTTCCAAAGTATCTTTCGGTTTATAATATTCTTTCAATTTATAAAAGCATTCTTTTTCTTTGCATTCCGTTTTTTGACCGTAATTTACGTGAAGAAAATAAATTTCGTCGCATTCTTTTTCTGCAATTCCGACCGTTACGAGGCTGTCCATTCCCCCGCTGACCAAAATAATTCCTTTTGTCATATATTCTCCCGAAATTTAACCCGGAAAGCCGATATTCACGTAAGATTTGATTATCTGCTGATTATCCGGATTTAATTTTGAGTATTCAAAAATTTGATTATGTCGCATGTCAATTTATTTGTAAAATTACCTCCTGTATTTTTAAAAATTCAAAAACATAAAGAATTCATCGGTTTTCCATAGCCAAAACATTCTCCTTTTTACCGGACTTAAAAATTTATTTCAAGACAGTGAAAATATATACTTAATTATTTTAAATAAAGCAAGTTAAAGGACATATTGAAGGTTAAAAAAAAATAAAGGTTAAGATGCATGAAACATTATCCCTATTTTTTACTTGATTCGGAAAGCAATAAAGAATTTTCGGTATTTTATAATTAATGCAGATTTAATTGCGGAATTAACATTAAACAGGTAAACAAAATAAAACTTTTCGGAAGATAAAAGTTCCCGGCAAAGAATTACTTAACGGCAAAGCAAGAAGGGATTAATGGCAAAAAACAGTTTCGGAATATTCAATAAGATAATATTCTTTACAGAAAAATACGTTGCAGCCGCTTTCATTTGCATTGCCGGTTTGACTTGGCGCTACAAAATTCACGGAGAAATTCGTCCGGCAGACAGAAATTTATATATTTTTTGGCACAGAAACATTATTCCGCTGGCTTGGAACAGGAGCTTTGAAAAGATAGCCATTATGATAAGCTCTTCAAAAGACGGCGAACTTATTTCCGGTCCCGTTTCCGTTTTGGGTTATATTCCCGTAAGAGGTTCTGCGACAAGAGGCGGGTCAAAGGCTTTGAGAGCAATGAAAAAATTAGCCGAGACCAACAATCTTGCCGTAACGCCGGACGGTCCGAAAGGTCCGGCTTATCAAATTAAAGACGGCACCTGGTTTCTTGCTTACATTACGGGATTGCCTGTTGTTACGGTAGCTGTTGACTGTGAAAAAGAGTGGACTTTCAACTCATGGGATAAACTGCGTCTGCCCAAACCTTTCAGTAAAATAAATATCCGATACGGCAAACCGGTTTATATAAAAAACAAAGAAGAAATTCCTCTAAAAAAAGAGATTACGATTGCCGAGTTTAAAAAATCGGAAGAAAAAAATAAATTTAAAAAATAAAATAAAAAGGAGAGACTTATGCTTAAGTTATCCGAAAGAGCATTAAATATTCAAGAATCCCCTATAAGAAAGCTCACGCCTATTGCAGATAAAGTTAAAAGCAAGGGAACTCATATTTATCATCTTAACATCGGTCAACCTGATTTACCTACTCCAAAAGCAATGTTTAACGTCTTTCATAACTTTAACGAAGAAGTTTTGGCTTACGGACCGTCCAGAGGATTAAAAAACTATCGCGAAAATTTAGCAGGTTATTACAACAGACATGACGCAGACGTAACTTCCGAAGATATCATTGTAACAACTGCCGGTTCTGAAGCTTTGATTTTGGCTATGCTTACTCTTTGCAGCGCCGGAGATGAAATTATTGTTCCGGAACCGTTTTATACCAATTACAACGGATTTGCAACCGTAACCGGAGTAAAAATCGTTCCCTGCACCACTTATGCAGAAGAAGGATTCAGATTGCCCGCTAAAGAAGAAATCGAAAAACTGGTCAGCAAAAAAACAAAAGCTTTTTTGATCTGTAACCCCGGAAATCCCACCGGAGCAGTATGTACCCGAGAAGAACTTGAAATGATTGCCGAAATAGCAGTAGAGAAAGATTTATTCATTATTTCCGATGAAGTTTACCGAGAATTTGTTTATGACGGAGAAATCCACACAAGTATTTTAAATATAGATTCCGTAAAAAATCAAGCAGTTGTGGCAGACAGCGTTTCCAAGCGTTATAATGCCTGCGGAGCAAGAATAGGATGTCTTGTCTCCAAAAATCCGGAAATTATTGAAAGCGCCATGAAATTTGCTCAGGCTCGTCTTTGTCCTCCGACCATAGATCAAATGGCGGCCAATGCCGTTACCGAATTGGGCGAGAATTATTTCAATCCCATTATAGCAGAATACGACAAAAGAAGAAACATCGTATTTGAAGAGGTTCAAAAAATAGAAGGAGCTGTTTGCAGAAAACCGAAAGGAGCTTTTTATATAATGGTAAAACTTCCGATTGATGATTGCGAACCTTTTGTAAGATGGCTTTTAAACGAATTCAGAATCGATAAAGAAACCGTAATGGTTGCTCCGGGCGAAGGATTTTACGCCACTCCCGGACTCGGGAAAAGCGAGTTGAGAATTGCCTATATTTTAAAGGAAAAAGATTTGCGAAAAGCAATGAAAATATTCCGGGAAGGATTTGAAATATTCAGGAATATGTAAATTATCGGGGCTTTTTATAAGCCCTTTTTTATTTTTGCAAAAGGAGAGAAGATGAAAGTATTGTCCGTTGAAGAAATGAAAAAATACGATCAAAAAACCATGACGGAATTCGGAATACCGAGCCGAATACTCATGGAAACCGCAGGTAACGGTTGCGCCGATTTTATTAAATCAAAAATAAGTCGGGATTCGGATGTTCTCGTCATTTGCGGAAGCGGAAATAACGGAGGCGACGGATTTGTCATTGCCCGCAGACTTTTCAATTACGGTTTCAAAGTCAAAATTTTTCTTTTCGGAAATCCGGAAAAATCATCTCCCGAAACAAAAATAAATTATGAATTGGCGCGGAAACTTAATATTCCCGTTCAATCTTTGGATCTTTCCGAAAAGGATTTTACCGAGTTAAACATAAATAAAAATACTGTAATTGTCGAGGCTTTATTCGGAATCGGTTTCAAAGGCAATCTGTCTCCTGAACTCTCAGATTTTGTCACGTTTATCAATGAAAAATCCGGCAAAGTTTTTGCCGTCGATATTGCCGGCGGAATTGAAGGGAACACGGGTAAAACCGAAAATTCTTTTCGAGCTGATTATACTTTGGCGATTGCCAAGCCGAAATACGGACATCTTCTCGGAAAAGGTTTTATTAACTCGGGAAAACTCGAAATTGTTAAGATCGGTATTCCGAAATCGTATTTTGAAGAAGCCGATGCCCGATTGATTACCGAAAAAAACGTTAAATTTCCTGAACGGAGAAGAGAATTTAACAAAGGGAATTACGGAAAACCGGGAATTATTGCCGGTTCTCGAGGTTTAACGGGAGCGGCAATCATGGCTTCTCGGGCAGCATTAAGAAGCGGAGCCGGATTAATAACTTTATTCCATCCCGAAAATCTTGCGGATATTTTTGAAACATCTCTCACCGAAGTAATGACAAAACCTTTAAAAAATGCAAAAGGAATTTTAAATTATTTAAAAAGCTGTTCGGTAATCCTTCTCGGTCCCGGCTTGGGACAATCAGATTTTGCCGTTAAAACAGTGAAATGCGTTTTGGAAAATTATTCCGGAAAGCTGGTTATCGACGCGGACGGACTTAATATTTTATCCGAAAATCCGGAATTTATGACATCAAGTTCGGCAGAAATAATTCTTACGCCTCATCTCGGAGAATTTGCCCGTTTATCCGGAAATACAATTGAAGAAATCACGGCTGACCCGATCGGCAAATTAAAAGAATATTGCCGAAAGCGCAGAGTCTCCGTATTATTAAAAAACTTTACATCCGTTTTTTGCCGCAACAATAAATTAAGCTTTATAACATCAGGCAACGACGGATTGGCTACAGGCGGCAGCGGAGATGTTTTATCCGGAATAATAACCTCTTTTCTCGCTCAAAATCTTGATCCCGAAAATGCAGTTCCGGCAGCTGCTTTCTTACTGGGCAAAACAGCGGAAAAAGCATCCCGGAAAAGAGAGCCGAGATCAATAGTTCCTACAGATATTATAAACAGCCTGTTTGTCTTTTAAACAAATAGAAAAGGAGAAAAAAATGAAAGATTACAATAATTGTTTTGCTTGCGGATGCGAAAACCCTATCGGGTTAAAATTAAGTTTTTCTTATAAAGATAAAACTGCTTTTGCGGAATTTTCGCTTTCCCGAAACTTTGAAGGTTATCCCGGGGTAATCCACGGCGGCATAGTTTCCGCTTTGCTGGACGAAGCTATGGCAAAATCCTTTCTGCAAACCGGAATCGAAGCAGTAACAACCAATTTGAAAATAAAATTCAAGCTTCCCGTAAAAGCCGAGGAAATTCATACTCTGAAAGGAGAGACAATAAAAGAAACAAGACGCACATTTGAATGCCATGCAGAAATAGTAAATTCTGAAAATCAAGTATGCGCTTTCGCAGACGCTGTTTTTTTTAAAATAAAAAAATAAGGGAGTCCCGTAAGTAAAATAATTTAATTATCATGACTGCATTATTTTTATAATATAATCAATTTCTCTTTTTCATTTCCCTAATGAGGAGAAGACACGATTTACTGCCGGGAGTTTTTTTGGAACAGTATTAACAAACTCCTTATTTAATTCTTTTGCACAGGAAAAATATCTTAATTGCAGAATCAAATACTGTAAAAAAATAAATATTTGACAAATTCTTTTATTTTTTTCATTTTTATGCTTTATTAAAACTTTTGTAAACAAAAGTTACATGTAAATAATGTAACAAAAAAAAACAAAGGAGAATACCATGAAAAAAATACTTTGTATTTCATTATTTATTTTAACGGCAGTCATGTCTTTCGCTCAAGAAACGTTCATTCTGAAAAGCAACCCCTACATGGAGTTTAGCACATCTAATACCAAGCAACCTGCTTTTGCCGATTTAGACAATGACGGACGGCTTGATATGATTGTTAGAAACAATAACAAATTCAGTCATTACGAACAAACCGAAATAAATTCGGAAGAATTTGTTTTGATAAGCTCTAACTTTAACGATATACCGGTAGGTTATCCGGTTTTTACGGATTTGGACAATGACGGATTGCTCGACCTTGTTATAGGTCTTTATGCGAGCGGCTTAAAACATTACAAACAATCAGGGAGTAACTCTTTGATTTTTGAAGAAGTAGAGAACTCTTTCCCCGGCATTGACGAGTTAGGAAACAAACCTACTTTTACAGATATTGACGGGAACGGACGGCTTGATTTGGTTTTAGGAGCCGTCTCGGGAACACTTTATCGCTATGAACAGGAAAGCCCAAATTCCACTGTTTTTACGGAAAAAGAAAACGATCCTTTAAGCAATATTAATGTCGTCAATAATTCAAGTCCTGCTTTTACCGATTTGGACAATGACGGACGACTTGATTTATTTATTGTAAACGGTTCCGGAAAAATCTATCATTACGAACAAGCCGGCATAAATTCAGAAAACTTTGACCTTGTAACGGATAATTTCAACAATATAGGAACGGGGCTTTACGGTAATACATCTTTTGCGGATCTGGACAATGATAAATTGCTTGATTTGATTATAGGACGTTGGGGAACCAATCTGATGCATTACGAACAAACAAGCAGTAACCCGAGCTCGGAAGAAAAAGAATTAATCTTTACGGAAATAACAAGCAACGGCGCCTCTTCATATTTGGAATTATACAACAACTCGGATAAATTGTTGGATCTTCAGAATATAAAAATCAGATATTTTAACGACGCTTCGTCCGAATTTTCCGAAACAACATTATCGGGCAACATAAGAAGTCGCGAATACTGCCTGATTGCTCAAAACAAAGATGATTTTGAGACAACTTATGAAGATAAAAAAGCTGATGCCGAATTTGCGGAAATGTTGTTGGACGGCGGGCAAGATGCAATCGCCTTGGTTTACAACGGTAATGTTATAGACAGATTTAACGCAGAAGGATCAGACGCAAACTTTTGGAACAACGGAGATCATTTCGAAAGAGTTGATTTCTTAACTTCCGGCGAATTTTTGATAAACGATTGGGAAAATTACGATGCGGAAGATTCTCCCGGAGAAATTAATGAAGCGGACACAAGAACAGTAAACGGTATATCGCCGAACACCGATATACAAATCGGTAAAAACGGAAACGGCAGTATAGCCGTTCTTCTGAATATGGGCTCATCACATATAACCGGAAATATGACCGTTAAAGTCAGGAGAGGCAGAAATGTTCCGAATCCGGGAAACGAAACATTTATAAAAAGATATGTTGAAATTGAAGGTAACTATAAACCCGTAAACGGTTCTGTAACAATTAAGTATAAAGATTCGGAATTAAACGGTTTGGACGAAAATGAATTAGCTGTTTTCGGTTATCAAAACGGAGAATGGACGGAAATAAATACTGTCCAAAGAAACAAAAATCAAAATTGGGTAAAAGCAACCGAAATAGACGATTATCTTATATTCTCGTTAGGAAGAGGCGAAGAAACTTTGCCGGTAGAATTTTCAAGTTTTAACCTTATTCAGTCCGAAGAAGATGTTTTGGTAAAATGGGTTACCCAAACCGAAAGCGATCTCAGAGGATTCTATGTCCTCAAAAGCGAAACGGAAGATTTGGCATCCGCAAGACGTTTTTCGGATTTGATTCCGGCTTCAAACACAGTCTCCGCTCATGAATACGTCTGCGAAGACAAAGAAGTCATGCCGAACAAGACTTATTGGTATTGGATAGAAGCTTTATCTTTAAGCGATAATTCTTCGGTTACTGCTTCGCAGTCCATTATGCTCGGAGAATCAAACGATCCCGAAGAGGAAGTTCCCGAATTTGAATACAAAACAGGACTTACCGATATTTATCCCAATCCTTTCAATCCGCCCGTAAATATTTCTTTCTTTATGGATGAAGAAACGATTGACCAAAACGTAAATGCAGAAATAATGATTTATAACGTAAAAGGTCAGGAAGTTCACAGAAGAGATTTAGGCGCAAAATCAGCTCCCGGCATCTACACGATCAGCTGGAACGGAAACGATAAAGAAGGAAAAGAATGCGGAAGCGGAATTTACTTCGTGAAATTCAAAGCAGGTTCGAGCAGGTCTTTTAAAAAATCAATTAAGTTGAAATAAAAAGGATTCAAAATTTAAATCCCCGGATTTGTCGGGGATTTTTTTATTGGCTGATAAGAAAAAAACATATTTTTTCAGAACAAATAAAATCCAAATTATTCTCAAGGTTAATAAAATTTAAGAAAACATAAACACCTCTGATAAAAAATATTGCTGTTTATTATTTTTTTATTTGACAGTAATATATGATGTTTTTTTAATATTTATTTGTATATTTTCAGATGTACTTATTATAAAGGGATATCAGAAGTTTTAATTTAAAAACTGAAGGAGAGTATTATGAAGATTAAAAGTTTATTTCAACTGTCTCTAACATTACTTTTTTTAGTGATGTTAACATGTTCAAATGCCTCAGTTATATTTGAACAAGGTTTTGAAGAGGGAATATTTCCTCCGACCGGTTGGATGGAAAAAGGAAGCGAGACTTTAACGGGAGAGCAATTTGATATTCCTGAGGAGGAAGATTTTTGGAACTCATGGGCTGATGCATCTCTTTGGGAAATACCGGCATATATACATACCGGATTTTCAGCTGCAGGAATAGGATACAACCCTGTATATAATTTTTTATGGTTAATATCTCCTGAATATCAACTAAATTACGGAGAATCAGAACTTAGATACTGGATGTGGTATCAAAGTTCATTACCCTCTTATTTTACTAAGCTTCACATAGCGGTAAAAGAAGAAGGCTCAGATGAATGGACATTAGTAAAAACAATCTGCTATGAAAAATCTGTTTGTCTTTACTATGTTGACGAGCAGGTTGCAGATTTAACTGAATTTAGCGGCAGAAAAATAAAAATAGCCTTTGTATATGAAAATACAGGCGCTTATCAGCTCGCTCTTGATGATATATCTTTAGTGAGTGAAACAGTTGGCATCTCTGAACCCGATGAAATAGAAAAATTTTCACTGTCTCAAAATTACCCAAATCCTTTCAATCCTGCAACAACTATTAAGTTTTACAACAACATAAGCGGCAACGTAAAACTTACTGTTTATAATATTAAAGGAGAAGTTGCATCTAAGCTTATTGACGATAATATGGATGCCGGTTATCAAACTGTTAATTTTGACGGTTCAACTCTGACTTCCGGGATTTACTTCTACAAACTTACTGCAGGCGGAGAATCGGTTACAAAGAAAATGATTCTTATTAAGTAGAGTCTCCCGAAAAATATTCTATAAAATAATAAGGCTGTCCGAAAAGTGCAGCCTCTTTTTATGCTGTCATTCTTAATAATTCAAAATTTTCGTTTTGATATTTATAGAAAAATATTTTTTTGATTCTTGTTCTTCATTATAGAATAAATTATGTACTGAGCAGCTATTATTTTTAAATTTCCTTTTTTGTTCTTTATGGAAATAATTATATTTTATATAAGCTTCTATCCCCTTACTTATTAAGCATTTCATAATTTTCTTCACTGCCATAGCCGGAGTCTGCAACTGTTTCTTTACTCTGTTTGCCATAATTATTTTCAAATTTATTTATATGAGATTCTAAGGTTGTCGTATCAGCCGGTTTTTGATGAACAGAAACATTGGTTATAAATTTATTTTCAGCAGATATTTGAACATTGTAAGCGGCTTTTAGTTGTCCATTTTTCATATGATCATCTTTCATACGCATAAAAGTTGCGTCTTTATCGGTTTTACGGTAAGAATTCCTATCTCCCGATATTTCTAAATCTTCCTCATATTTTTCAAGTTTTGGCAGATGTTCTTTTTGTAATTCGGCTAATTCTTTTGCTTGTTTTTTAGCGGGATATTTTATTTATTTCTGATAATTTATCTTTAAGTTTCTTAAAATCAATTGATTTTGGTAATTCTTCTTTCGTTTTTTCGTTATTATCTGTTGCATACTCCTTTCTGTATCTGATAAAATATGTTTGATTTTTGTTTCCGGTTTATTCTTTATATTTTTCAACCGAACCTCGCCAAACAAAAGTATGCTTGTTAGATTTTGCCTCTATTTTTGCGCAAAAATAAATATTTGATAAATATAAAAACAGGCTGTCCGGAAATCTTGGACAGCCTGTTTTATTTAATAATATAAGTTTACCAGCGAAGGTGAGCAAATGCTTTATTTGCTTCAGCCATTTTATGGGTATCTTCCCTTTTTTTAATACTGGAACCTTCTTTATTGTAGGCAGCCAAAAGCTCGCCGGCAAGACATTCGTTCATGCTTTTTTCGCTTCTTTTTCTGGAGTAGCTGATAATCCAGCGGAAAGCCAAAGCCTGAGCTGATTTCGGAGTTACTTCGGTAGGAACCTGGTAATTTGAACCTCCGACGCGACGAGAAACAACTTTGATAAGAGGTTTAACGTTTTCGATCGCTTCGTTAAAAACATCAATCGGATCTTTTCCGGTTTTTTTACCCAAAATCTCCAAAGCATCGTAAACTATAGTTTCGGCAATGGATTTTTTCCCGTGTAACATAATACAATTTATAAATTTTGAAAGGATCACGCTTTTGTACTTAGGATCCGGGAGAATATCCCTTTTTTGAGCTTTACGTCTTCTTGACATCTTTCCTCCCCTTACTTCTTAGGTCTTTTGGTTCCGTATTTGGAACGACTGTTTGTACGGTTTTCAACACCGCTGGTATCCAATGCGCCGCGAACAATATGATAGCGAACGCCGGGAAGGTCTTTTACGCGACCGCCGCGAATAAGCACAATTGAGTGTTCCTGAAGGTTATGACCTTCGCCCGGAATATAAGCAGTTACTTCTATACCGTTAGTCAAACGAACACGAGCAACTTTACGAAGAGCAGAGTTCGGTTTTTTCGGGGTTGTGGTGTAAACACGAGTACAAACACCGCGTCTTTGAGGACAAGCTTGCAAAGCTCTGTTTTTCTTTTTCTTTTTAATCTGTTTACGTCCCTTGCGGACTAATTGGTTTATTGTAGGCACTTTTTCCTCCGTTAAATTAGAAATCTAAGAGATCTTCCAATGATTCTTCCTGTTCAGAGTGAGCATACTCCGAAACTATTTCTTTAACTGTCTTTCCTTTTGCGACAGCCTCTTTAAGAATCTGGTTATAATATTTCGTTCCCGTACCTACCGGGATTCTGTGACCGAGAATAATACTCTCTTTTAAACCTTCAAGGCGGTCAATGCGTCCTTCTATGGCTGCTTGTGTCAAGACTTTTGTTGTCTCTTGGAAAGAAGCGGCTGAAAGCCAGCTGTCTGTAAGCAGCGAAGCCTTTGTTATACCAAGAAGAAGTTGTTCGAATGTGGCACCTTCGCCGCCTTCTTCCCGGATTCGGTTATTTTCTTCCAAAACATGATTTTTATCTATTACTTCACCTTCAAGGAAGAAAGTATGTCCCGGATCCGCAATTCTTACCTTGTTAAGCATTTGTCTGATAATAACCCCAATGTGCTTATCGGCAATCTTAACGCCTTGTTTACGGTAAACTTCCTGAACTTCTTCCAGAATCAATTGCTGAGCAGCTTTGATACCTTTTGCTTTCAAAATATCATGAGGATCCAAAGAACCGTCTGATAAAGGATCACCGCTTTCAACAATATCTCCTTGATGCACGATAATACGTTTTCCCGGAGGAATCACGTATTTTTTCTGGACACCGGTCGCTGAATCAACGTAAATAATACGTCCGTTTTTGGTATAATCACCGATGGAAACAGTTCCGCCGATGTCGGTAATAACAGCTTTTTCTTTCGGAACTCTCGCTTCAAATAAATCCTGTACCCTGGGAAGACCGCCCGTAATATCGCTTTGTTTAGTTGTTACTCTCGAAGACTTGCCGATAATATCTCCGGCAAAAATATAATTTCCGTCTTCAATTTCAACATTCAAACCGGTCGGGAGCGGAACCTGTTCCGTCTTTCCGTCTTCCGAGGTAATGGTAAGCTGCGCCTGAAGTCTTCTGTCTTTGGATTCGATAATTGTAATTTCACGCATTCCGGTATAATCGTTAAATTCTTCTTTGTACGTGAGATCTTTAACAAAGTTATCAAATTTAACCGTACCTGTAGCCGTAGAAATCAAAGGATTATTATAATGATCCCATGCGAAAAGTTTTGTGTCTTTTACGACTTTTTCGCCATCTTTCACAAATATGTTGGCTGCGTATTCAATTTTAAATTCTTCCAAGACATGTTCCTCGGTTTCATCCATCACTTTTATCCGTCCGAGGTGACTGACCGCAATGGTTTCTCCGAGTTTATTTTTTACGGCATTCATTTTTTCTATTCTGATGATACCGTCGAAGTTTGCAACAACTTCGGCAACATCAACATCGGTGCTTGCCGTTCCTCCGATGTGGAATGTACGCAAGGTAAGCTGTGTTCCCGGTTCACCGATACTTTGAGCTGCAATAACTCCTACCGGTTCGCCGACAGTAACAACTTTTCCCGTTGCAAGATTTTTTCCGTAGCATTTAACGCAAATGCCTTTTTTGGCTTCGCAGGTCAATACCGAACGGATCTTAGCGCTGATAACTCCGTGCTGTTGAATCATATTGGCCATTTCAGGATCAATTCTTTCTCCCGAATGAACAATTATTTTTTCGGTTACCGGATCAATAATATCTTCGGCAGCCGTTCTTCCTTCAATACGTTCGGCAAGAGATTCAACTGTTTCCAAGCCTTCTTTAAGAGCACTGACTTCGATACCTTCGATAGTACCGCAATCTTCCATACATATAATGGCATTTTGAGCCACATCCACCAAACGACGGGTAAGATAACCGGCATCAGCGGTTTTCAAAGCAGTATCGGCAAGACCTTTACGAGCTCCGTGAGTGGAAATAAAGTATTCAAGAATATCCAATCCTTCCTTAAAGTTAGACTTAATCGGCGTTTCAATAACTTCCGCAACTCCTGCGGAACCTTTCGTAGGCTTATCCATCAAGCCTCTCATTCCGCCAAGCTGTTTAATCTGGTCTTTACCGCCTCGAGCTCCGGAAATATACATCATATAAATGGAGTTAAATCCGCCTTGGTCATTCTTTAATTCATCGACCAATACATCGGTAACGTCTTCCGTGGCAATTTTCCATTTATCGACAACACGGTTATAGCGTTCTGTTTCGGTAATAGCTCCCATACGGAAATTTTCTATAATTTCATTCACTTCATTGGACGCTTTGTCCAAAATTTCTTTTTTTGAATCGGGAACAACAACATCGGCAAAGGAGAAAGTAACCCCGGCTTTGGTTGCATATTTGAAACCTATGTCCTTTAAATCGTCAAGGAACTCTGCGGTTCTTATCTGACCGACCGTTTCATAGCAAACCATGGCAATATCTTTCATTTTACCTTTGTCGAAAGCATAATTCTGGAACGGAATTTCTTCCGGCATTATTTGATTGAAAATTACACGTCCCAGCGTGGTTTTTACTTTTTTGCCGTCTATCGGGATAATTACCCAAGAATGCAAATCAACCCGTTTTCCCGATTTTTCGAATCCTTTCTGGTTTTTAAAAGTTTCATCCTTCTCGTATGCCAAAACAGCTTCTTCAGGAGAGCTGAAATAATAAAAATCTTTCGGATCTTTCGGTTCTTCGGTTCTGGATACGGTAAGATAAAAACATCCCAAAACAATGTCCTGATTCGGTTCCATTGCCAATTTACCGTTAGCCGGCAAAAGCAGGTTTCTGGATGCCAGAGCCAAAATACGAGCTTCCATTCTTGCTTCCTGGGACAAAGGAACATACACACCCATTTGATCGCCGTCAAAGTCGGCATTAAAAGGTTTACAGACCAAAGGATGCAAAGAGATTGCTTTATTTTCCGTCAAAACCGGCAAAAATCCCTGAATACCGAGTTTATGAAGAGTGGGCGCTCTGTTCAAAAGCACAGGATAATCTTCGATAACCTCTTCAAGAATTTTCCAGATTTGCGGTTGTTTCTTTTCTATTAACTTTTTGGCAGCTTTCGTTTTTTCGGCATCACCGTCTCTTTCCAATCTTTCGATAATGAAAGGTTTAAACAGTTCAACCGCCATATCTTTCGGCAAACCTACCTGATAAATCTTCAAGCTCGGACCCACCGTAATAACGGAACGCCCCGAATAATCAACGCGCTTACCCAAAAGATTCTGACGGAAACGTCCCTGCTTGCCTTTAAGCTGATCCGTTAAAGATTTTAATGCTCTTCCCCCCCGACCTTTTACAGGTCTTGTTTTACGGGAGTTATCGATAAGAGCATCGACCGCTTCCTGAAGCATTCGCTTCTCGTTTCTGAGGATAACCTCGGGAGCTCTGATATCTATCAATTGTTTAAGACGATTATTTCTGGTTACGACGCGACGATAAAGATCATTAAAATCGGCTGTGGCAAAACGTCCTCCGTCCAAAGGAACCAAAGGTCTCAAAGTAGGCGGCAAAACAGGTAAAACTTCCATAATCATCCATGAAGGCTTAGTTCCTGATTTTCTGAAAGCATCAACAACTTTGAGCTTCTTTATGGCTTTTTGCTTTTTCATTACGGAAGTTTCAAGCTTGATCATGGTTCTGAGGTTCATTGCCTCGGATTCCAGATCAATTTCGTCGAGAAGAATTTTGATTGCTTCCGCCCCCATTAATGCTTTGAAATCTTCGCCGACTTTATCTCTTATCTCATAATATTCATCGGTATCGATAAGATCTTTCTTTTCATAATTGGTATCGCCGGGATCCAAAACGATATAAGATTCGTAATAGAGAACTCGTTCAAGTTTTTTGATGGTCAAATCAAGCAAAGTACCGATCTTGCTCGGAGCCGTTTTGACAAACCAAATATGAGCAATGGGAACAGCAAGTTCTATGTGTCCCATTCTTGATCGACGCACTCTTGACGTGGTAACTTCTACCCCGCAACGATCACAAACGGTATTGGCAAATCTTTTTTTCTTATATTTGCCGCAACTGCATTCATAATCCTTTTCAGGACCAAATATTCTTTCGCAAAACAACCCGTCTTTTTCCGGTTTTAAAGTTCTGTAATTTAATGTATCAGGTTTGGTTACTTCACCGTAAGACCAATCGCGCATTTGTTCGGGAGACGCAATGTTTATTCTGACATTATCGTAATTGTCTATTTTCTTTTCGCGTTTTATTTCTCGTATCACGTCGGCACCTCTTAAATTTCTTTATCCGCAAGGAAGTCAATATTAAATCCTAATGATTTTAATTCGCTTACAAGGACGTTAAACGATTCGGGAATACCGGGAGCAGGCGGATTTTGTCCGCTTGTAATAGCTTTGAAAGCATTTGTTCTGCCGTCAACGTCATCGGATTTGATGGTTAACATTTCTTCAAGAAGTCTTGATGCTCCGTAAGCTTCAAGAGCCCAGACCTCCATTTCTCCGAGACGCTGTCCTCCGTGTTGAGCTTTACCGCCGAGCGGTTGTTGCGTAATCAGTGAGTACGGTCCGGTTGATCTGGCGTGCATTTTATCGGCAACAAGGTGGTTAAGTTTAAGCATGTAGATATAACCGACTGTTACCCTTTCTTTAAATGCTTCTCCGGTTTTTCCGTCATAAAGAACGTGCTTACCGTCAAGCGGAAGGTCGGCAGCTTTGAGTTCGGCATGAATATCTTCTATTTTAGCTCCGTCAAAAACCGGGGTTTCTACGGAGAATCCCAAAATTTTCGCAGCCATGCCCAAGTGAGTTTCCATAATCTGACCGATATTCATACGGGAAGGAACTCCGAGCGGATTCAAAATAATATCTACCGTTTCTCCGTTTTCCATAAAAGGCATATCTTCAATGGGAGCAATGGTTGAAATCACGCCTTTGTTTCCGTGTCTTCCCGCCATTTTATCGCCTACCTGGATTTTACGTTTCTTGGCGATATAAACTTTAACCATCTTTCTTACGCCGTAAGCAAGTTCGTCTCCGTGTTTAAGGCGATCGCGTTCTTTCTTATAGATATTGTCGTTTTCTTCTTTAGCCGATTTTACTTTAAGAATTATATCATTATAAATCTTAAGATTCATATCGGCATCTTCAACCAATTCAAAGTCAAGATTCAATCTTTTGAAATTGATTTTTTTTATATTTAATTCGTTTATAACTTCTCCGGCGTTTATAAAGAACATGTTTGTCTTTACGTCGGCAATATTTTTAGCAGTTTGTCCGATAAGATATTCTGAAAGATTTTCTTTGAGGAAAGCTTCGATTCTTTCTTTACGATCTTTCTTTCCGGCTTTCAATCTTTCTATTTGAGCTTTCTTTTCTTCGGCAAAATCAGATTTATCTTCAAGTCGCGAGAAGACCTTAACGTCAACGACAACGCCTTCCATTCCGGGTTTGGCTTTCAAAGAAGTATTGGTGAAATCTCCTGCTCTGTCTCCAAACAATGCTCTCATGAGATTTTCTTCCGGAGAAGGATCTATATCAACGCTTTTGGGAGTAATCTTACCGACAATAATGTCTCCGTGTTTGATTAAAGAACCGGTTCTGATAATACCTGTCTTATCCAAATTGCGCAATGCTTTAGTAGGAACATTGGGAATATCGTAAGCAAGTTCTTCTTTACCGTTTTTAACATTGCGGACAAGAACTTCTTTTTCTTCTATGTATATGGAAGTAAGCATATCTTCCATAGCCACTCTTTCGCTCAGAATAATGGCATCTTCGTAATTGTATCCGTACCAGGGCATAAACGCCACAAGCATATTTTGACCCAAAGCAAGTCTTTTATCGGCTATACAAGGTCCGTCAGAAAGCATCTCGCCTTTTTTGACAAGCTGTCCTTCATGAACAACCGGACGCTGATTCACGCATGTATCCTGATTTGATCTTTGATATTTTTTAAGCCAAATACGATCATCTCGACCCAAATCAATTGCCAATTCATCTGTCTGACGACGTTTAATGTCTATATATTGACTGGTTGCTTTAGTAATAATTCCGTCAAAAGGAGCTTTGGCAATAACTCCTCCGTCTTTGGCAACCAATTCTTCCATGCCTGTTCCTACAACAGGAACGGAAGGATTAAGAAGCGGCACAGCCTGACGCTGCATGTTTGATCCCATCAAAGCGCGATTAGCATCATCGTGTTCAAGGAAAGGAATCAAAGCTGCTGAAACAGAAATGATTTGTTGAGGAGCAACTTCCATATAGTGAACTTCCGACGGAGGAACCTGAATATACTCGCCTTTTTGACGAGCAAAAACGAAAGTATCGGTTATAACCAAATCCTTGTTTATATTGATGTCCGCTTGGGCGATAGTATATTTATCTTCTTCCGACGGGCTGAGATAATCAACTTGCTGAGTTATCTTTCCGTCTTCTATTTTTACGTAAGGAGTTTCCAAAAATCCGAATTTATTAACTCTTGAGAATAATGCCGGAGAAGCAATCAATCCGATATTCGGACCTTCGGGAGTTTCAACCGGGCAAATTCTTCCGTAGTGAGAATAATGAACGTCTCTCACCTCAAATCCGGCTCGTTCTCTGGTGAGACCTCCGGGACCGAGAGCCGTAAACCTTCTTTTGTGAGTCAAAGAGGCAAGCGGATTGGTTTGTTCCATAAACTGAGACAATTGACCGGTAAGAAAGAAAGAATCAATAACGGCAATCAAAGCATTGCTGTTGATTAAGTCGTGAACGGTAACTTCATCTGAGTTGGATATAGCCATTCTTTCGGTAGCAATTCTGATAACGCGATTCAAACCGTCGGTATATTCGCTTTCGAGAAGCTCGCCTACGGTTCTTATGCGTCTGTTGCTCAGGTGATCAATATCGTCAATATCATCTTCGCCTTTATATATTTCAATTAATTTATTTACAATAGCAACCAAATCATCTTTGGTCAAAACAAATTTATCTAAGTCAACATTTACATCAAGACGATTATTTAATTTATATCTTCCGACTTCGCCCAACGAATATCTTTTGGAGTTAAAGAACATTCTTTCGACCAAAATTTCAGCCAATTCCAAAGTGGGATTTTCGCCGGGACGAATAAGGGTGTAGATTTTTTTTACAGCTTCTTCGTAATTTGCAGTTGTATCTTTTTCAAATGTATTAAATAAAATTTTTCCGGTAGTTTTAGAAACTTCAGCTACGACATCTATTTCATTAAAATTCAATTCAAGCAAATCATTGATAACTTCTTCCGTAATTTCGGAACCTGCCGAATAAACTTCTTCTCCGCTTTCCGGATTAAACAAATCCGAATAAAGCATTTTTCCCAAAGATTCGGAAACAGTCGTTTTTTCCTTTTTCAGGAAAGCTTCCGTCAATTCTTTATTTGAAGCAAGTCCTATAGTTCTCAAAAGAACGGTTACCGGTATTTTCTTCTTTTTATCAATATGAACATACATGGTGTCATGAACGTCCAAAGAGAATTCTAACCATGATCCGGTATAAGGTATAATTTTACCGGAATAAATCATTTTTCCGCTCGGATGTTTCTCTTCCGTAAAGAAAACTCCCGGAGATCTGTGTAATTGACTTATAATAACTCTTTCTGCGCCGTTAATTATAAAAGTGCCGTTTTCGGTAATAAGCGGAATTTCTCCCAAGAAAATTTCTTGTTCGATTATTTTTTTTACGCGTTTTTCGCCTTGTTGCTTTAAGATTTCTTCATCATAAACTGTTAATTTCATTCTGGCTTTGACCGGCGCCTTATAAGTAAGGTTCCGTTCATTGCATTCTTCGGTATTGTATTTTTCTTTCAAAACCGAATAATCATTAAACTCCAGAGAGTAAATTCCCTTCTGATCCTGAATCGGGAAAACAGATTCAAAAACAGCTTGTAGCCCCATTTTTTTTCTGAGCTGCGGGTGAATGTTTCGTTGAAGGAAACGATCAAAGGAATCAATCTGCATGGCTAAAAGATTAGGTACTTCCACCTGAGGAATCCCGAGTTCTTTTGCTTTCTTGCTGACTCGTGAGTAATTCTTGAAAACAATGTTTTTTTTGTTTATCATCACATCACCCTTATACCTCGACATTTCGAGGTCTTCCGTGTTATTCTGTTTCATGACCGCTGAGGTCTGTATTTAATTGATTAAAAGACGGTGTATATATAACAAGAGAAGCGGACGCATTCAGAACACAGAAAGGTCCGCTTCCAATAAATTTGCGGTAATTATTTGATTTCGGCAGTTGCACCGGCAGCTTCAAGATCAGCTTTAACTTTTTCGGCTTCTTCTTTTTCAACGCCTTCAACCACAGGTTTCGGGCAATTATCAACAAGCTCTTTAGCTTCTTTAAGACCGAGTTTTGTGATAGTGCGCACAACTTTAATTGTTTGAATTTTTTTGGCGCCGGCATCTTTAAGGATGACGTCAAATTCAGTTTTTTCGGCTGCGGCTTCTGCAGGAGCTGCACCGGCAGCGGCAACTGCTACGGGAGCAGCGGCGCTTACGCCGAAAAATTCTTCAAATTCTTTTACAAGTTCCGAAAGTTCAAGAACGCTTAATTCTTTTACGAGATCCAAGATCTGCTGTTTTTTATTATCCATTTTTCCTCCAAGTTAATATCAATATATTATTCAGCTTTATTTTCGGCCAATGCGTTAAGAGCATAGGCAAATTTGCGTAATATTCCGGACATGACGCCGACAAAACCTGTAATAGGCGCATTGAATCCGTACATAACTTTTGCAATAAGTTCTTCTTTGGTCGGAAGTTTAGCAAGTTGTTCAAGCTCATCGACATTCATAATTGATCCGTCAACATAACCGGCTTTGAATCTGGGGAATGCCTTATCTTCCATTACTTCTTTAATGAATTTTACCGTTTCTCTTGCCGGAGCAACTTCATCTTCCTTACAAACGGCAACAGCCGTCGGACCTACGAGATATTCATCAAGTTCGGTAATTCCGAGTTCGTTCAACGCAATTTTGATAAAAGTGTTTTTTGCCACAAAATAATCTACATTATTTGCGCGGTATCTGCTGCGAAGCTGGTTAACTTCTTCAATATTGATGCCTTTGTAGTCAACAACCACAATAGCTTTAGCTCCGTCTAAACGCTCTTTCAGACGTTTAACTATATCAATTTTATAAGTTTGCATTCTTCCTCCCTACTTTTTAGCTTCCGTCGAAACCGAGGAAACATCTAATTTTACGGAAGGACTCATGGTAGCAGCAAGAGTAATGCTCTTAATGTAAGTCCCTTTAACTGTAGCGGGTTTTTCGCGTAAAATAGCGCTTACGACAGTCAATATGTTTTCTTTAAGCTTATCCGCTTCGAAACTTATTTTTCCGACAGGGATATGAAGATTTGAAAATTTATCGATGCGATAAGCAACCTTTCCGCCTTTTGATTCATTAACAGCCTTGGCAACATCCATTGTTACCGTTCCGACTTTGGGATTAGGCATCAAACTTCTGGGACCCAGAATACGACCGAGGCGACCGATTTTACCCATTAAATTCGGGGTTGCAACAGCAACATCAAAATCTGTCCATCCGCCTTGAATCTTTTCAACTAAATCATCAAGTCCGACATAATCGGCTCCGGCAGCTTTTGCTTCTTCAGCTTTTTCGCCTTCGGCAAAAACCAATACCGTAACTTGCTTTCCGGTTCCGTTAGGCAAAACCAATGAATTCCTTATTTGCTGATCTGCTTTACGAGGATCAACACCGGTATGGAAATGTAATTCAACAGTTTGGTCAAACTTCAGTGCAGGAAATGATTTAAGAAGTCCCAGCGCTTCGCTGAGATCGTAATATTTATTATGATCAGTCAGCTTAGAAGCCTCATTGTAACGTCTGCTTCTTTTCATATACGCTCCTTCTGTTTTTTTATCGCTTCAGCATTTAGTCGACAACGTCAACGCCCATGCTTCTTGCGGTTCCTTCAATCATTCTCATGGCTGCTTCAACATCGTGAGAGTTGAGATCAGGAGCTTTAAGCTCAGCAATCTTCTTCACTTGTTCCTTTTTAATTTGTCCCACCTTGTTAAGATTGGGTTCACCCGAACCTTTGGCAAGACCAACCTCAGTTCTGATAAGAACTGCAGCCGGAGGAGTTTTTATTTCAAAAGTAAATTGTTTCTTTTTATTAACATAAATAACAACCGGAAAAATCATACCCGGTTTGTCTTTCGTTTTATCATTGAACTGTTTACAAAATTCGCCGATATTAATACCGGCTTGTCCGAGAGCCGGACCTACGGGAGGAGCCGGAGTTGCTTTACCGGCCGGCAATTGAAGTTTTACAACATGCTCGGCATCTTTCATTTTAGCCATAATTACCTCTATTTATACTATTTATTTATTTCAACCTGATCTGATGGAATTTCTACCGGAGTAACGCGTCCGAAAACGGTTACCTCAACGGTTAACTTGGTATTATCGTCATTCACGTTTTTGACGATACCTTCAAAATCGGTAAAAGGTCCTGAGTTAATTTTGACGATATCGCCCGGTAAAAACCCGTAACCTTTATCATTTGATCCGTCTCTGTCGCTGATTCCCAGAAGTCTGTTAACCTCATTTTCAGAAAGAGGTACAGCTTTTTTGCCGTCTCCCAAAAAATTAGTTACGGCAGGCATACTGCGAATAAAATTTGCAACTTCATTGGTCAAATTAGCCTCTACGATTATATAGCTGTTAAAAACTTTCTTTTCTCTTTCTATTTTTTTCCCGTCTCTGATCATGTAAGTTTTCTGAGTCGGAATCAAAATACGACCGATCTGATCATCCAATTCGGTATCAACTTTACCTTTTTCTACAGCTTCCTTGACTTTAAATTCATGAGAAGCGTAAGTGTGAACAACATACCATTTCATGCTATAACCTTTTATAATGTAAAATTAACCAAGTATCCGAAGATTCCGTCAATTAAAAATAAAAAAGTTCCGACAATGATCGACATGGTAATCACAACTGCAGTACCTTCTTTAAGATCATCTTTTGTAGGCCAGGAAACCAGTTTCAACTCTTTTTTTACTTCTTTAAAAAAATCACTGATTTTATTCATTTCACAATCTCTTTATTTAGTATGAAAAGGCGGCAAACCCATTTAGAGTTTGCTGCCTTAATATATGGCAGGACAGGCAGGAGTCGAACCCGCAACCCCCGGTTTTGGAGACCGGTGCTCTGCCAATTGAACTACTGTCCTGTTTCAATTATTTTGTCTGCTTGTGTACCGTATGTTTACGACACTTGGGGCAGTACTTTTTCAATTCCAGGCGTTGCGGATGATTACGACGATTCTTAGTTGTCGTATAATTTCTCATTTTGCAATCCAAGCAAGCCATTATAATTATTTCACGCATTTTATTTAACCTTAAAATTTATTTCTGTTAAACTAGTCTTCAACACCTGCAACAACACCGGCTCCGATAGTTCTTCCGCCTTCGCGGATAGCAAAACGGAGACCTTGTTCCATAGCGATAGGAGTGATTAATTCAACATTAACGGTA
>PDWI01000446.1_pt1 | contig 66789 bp, 53 predicted proteins | sample 1430891 | NCBI WGS metagenome assembly PDWI01 (sample SAMN01162508, study PRJNA174530) | Oral metagenome, whole genome shotgun sequencing project. | biome: Marine environment; feature: Marine mammal; material: Swab sample of the gingival sulcus; isolation source: swab sample of gingival sulcus...
ATAAAAAGACGTAGTTTGAGATTTAGTTGAACCGCCGTATGCCGAACGGCACGTACGGTGGTGTGAGAGGGCAATTAAATTTGCCCTACTCGATTGTTTGACTATATAAGGTATTTTTGTTAAACTGAGTTGTTATTGATATATTGAGTAGTAGGAGGTTGCTTTTGGGTAAACAGTTATTTAAAGATAAATTATCTGCATATAGAATACAAAATTATAGGTTTACTTTTGTGTTCAGACTTATATTTCTGATTGTTATTTCAATGGCTATTGGTTATTTAGTACTCTATTTACAACCAACTTCATTTGATCTGGTTAAAGAAATGTCGGAAGAAAGTGGTTATTATATGCCATTTTTAAATATTTTGCCTATTTTTTTGTTCTTGACTATTCTGTACTATGTTTTCGGTAATTTAAATGTGGCCTCCTCGTGTACTTATTTTGTATTTGTCTCATTGTCATTTTTAAATAGGTATAAGATTATTTATAGAGATGACCCTGTTATACCTGCTGATTTTGCCCTAGGGAAAGAGGCTATGAATATAACGCAGGGCACTGGTTATAGCGTAGAGACAAAAGTTGTTTTTTGGATTATTACCTTGTTTTTGTTTCTGAATATTATAGTGTACTTTGTCAACCTGCCAAAACCTAAAAAGATCTTTAGGTTTTTCATCCCAATAGTACTACTTGGTGTTTCGTTTTTTACTTTTACATCTGTATATGAATCTGACGAAGTATGGAAAGAACTTCCAATGCCTAAGAGTGTCTATAACTTAACAGAAAATTATAATCATAAGGGTGTTGTCTATTGTTTTTTACACTTTATGAATGCCAATGAAGTCACAAAACCTAAAGCTTATGATAAGTCTGTAGTAGAAAAGTTTATTAATGAAAATACAGTAGTAGTAAATAAAAATCCTGAAAAAAAACAAAAAATGCCTAATATTGTGATGATAATGGGGGAGGCATTTGCTGATATATCTAGGTGTGGTGCTTTTAAGTTTGATTCTCCTGAAGATGACCCACTCAAGCATTTTAAAGAAGTAGAGAAAGAATCGATTGTAAGTGGTTATATTACTGTTTCAAGTTTTGGCGGTGGTACTGCAAATACAGAGTATGATGTCCTTACAGGTAATGTCACAACTTTTTTAAACCCTACAACGATTTCTTCTTTTATGACTGTGCGAAAACCAGTAGAAACAATTGTGAGGGTGTTAAAAGGAGCTGGTTATGAAAGTGTTGGTGTCCATCCTGGATCTCCTTGGTTTTACAATCGAGAAAATGTATACAGGCATTTTGGTTTTGATAAGGTAGTTTTTGAAGATGATTTTCAAAATCCAAACCACTATGGTTTTTTTATTACTGAAGTTGATACAACGAAGAAACTCTTTGAATTATATAAGTCAGCTGATAAAAGCAAATCTCTTTTTGAATACTGCGTGACTATCCAAAATCATGGGTCGTATCCAAATGAAAAGTATGGAGATAGACCAATTAATAAGAACTTTACTACAGATGTTGAGTTGAATGATGAGATGAGAGACTCTTTTGCTGTATACTTTGAGGGTGTGAGAGATATGGATATTCAGATAGGTGAGCTTACTGATTATTTTAGGAATTTAGATGAACCTGTGATTTTTATTTATTATGGTGACCACCTCCCTTATTTAACACCTGAAAAGGCTTCATTAAAAGCGGTAAAATATGGTGTTACTGATGATATCGAAGGTCTGCAGATGACTTATAAGACTCCTTATGTTGTTTGGTGTAATAAAGCAGCTAGACCTATGCTAGACAGTGATTTTGTAGATTCTCTTGACAAGTTTAACAGAAAGACTATAAATGCCAGTTATGTAGGAGCTATGCTGCTGGGGCTTCTTGATTTAGATGAAGTAAATCCCTTTTACAAATTTATAAACGAAGTGAGGGTTACATTGCCAGTTGCTCAGAGAGATTTTTTAGCTGTGTTTGATGGTTCTGATACAAAGCTTTTATATCCTGATGCAATAGAGGATGAAAAAACTAGTAGATTGTATAAGTTCTATAAAGATTATGTGTATTATAATATGAAGAAGTAATTATTGGGTGTAGGGAAATATATGGATAAAGTTCTGAAGTCTAAGATTATAAATGATGTTCAGATAAAGAAATTTTCTGCCTATGGTTTTCTCAAAAATCTTGCATTTTTTAAACCATATTTAGTTTTATATCTTATGTCGTGTGGTTTAGACCTCTTTGAGGTGGGACTGTTGTATTCTGTCAGAGAAGCGATTGTTTACATATTTGAAGTTCCTTCAGGCATTATTGCAGATTATTATGGTAGAAAAAAAGAGCTCCAACTCTGTTTTGTGTTTTATATTATATCTTTTTCTGTTTTCTTTTTTCTGACTTCTTTTTATACTGCTGTAGTGGCTATGGTTTTTTATGGATTAGGTGAAGCTTTTCGGAGTGGAACTCACAAGGCTATGATTTTGACATATCTTGAGTCCAAAAAATGGAGCTCTTATAAAACTTTTGTGTATGGTCGGACAAGGTCGTTTTCGCTTTTGGGTTCTGCTCTTAATTCGTTGATAGCAATTGTGATAATAGTTTTCTCTCCTTCTAACAACTATATCTTTGCCTTTAGTGTACTTCCTTATATAGCAGATTTTGCACTGATTTCAACTTATCCTTCTTACCTAGATGGAGATCATTTAAAAGGGGAGACTAAAAGGTTGTGGATTAAGGAAGGGATTGTAGGTTCTCTGAAGAATGTTGAGCTCAGAAAATTGGTTTTAAGTCAAGGTGTATTTCAGTCTGTTTTAAAGAGTACTAGAGACACTGTTCAACCAATCATTCTATCTGTTGTCTTGTCTTACTCAGCCTTTCGGTCGTTAATGGTTGATGGTTCAGATTTAGCTAAAATTGTGATTGGGCTTACCTATTTTGTAGTAAAGTTATTATCGTCGTACTCTAGTAGAAATGTATATAAGCTTAATGATAAGTATGAATCAAGAAAGTTGATGAATTTGGCATTTTTTGTCTTGGGATTAGCTATTACTTTTATTTCTCTTGCTGTATATAGTTCTAATTTACAGTTTGTAATTCTTCTATTTATAGTTATTAACGTTCTTGGTGATGCTAGAAAGCCAATTTACTTAGAAGTATTAGATGAAAAGATGGACAAAAAGTTAAGGGCTACAGTGATGAGTGTTGAGTCTCAAATTACGGCAATACTTGTTGTGTTTATAGCTCCTATGTTTGGGTATATGGCAGCGCGTTTAGGATTGGCGTTCGCCTTTTTTGTGACTGGTATAGTTGTTGTATTTATTAGCTTGACTTCGTATATAAGAAGATGGCGCTAAAGTTTTCTTTTTGTGAAACATTTCTTGTTCTTGTTCTAGCTTAAAAGTGATTTCATAAATAGTACTTGAAGACTTCTCATAAATTTGTTATAATCAATTGTTGTTATAAATAATTGCCTATTGGCCTTAGTATATAATACCATTTCAGGGGCTCAGCTTTGAGTCTTGTGCAATGAATCTTTGTGAATCCCGCCAGGTCTTGACGGAAGCAACGGTAGATGAAGTAATTCATGTGCCACGAGGTAGCTTAATTTTGGGCCTTTGAACTGGTATTATATGCTTGGGCTATTTTTATATCTGTATATTTGACTTGGAGGTTATTTTGAAACATATTGCACTTTACAGAAAGTACAGACCACTTGTTTTAGAAGATGTGGTAGGTCAGAAGAGTATAACTGATACAATAATCAATCAGATTAACAGTGATAAACTATCTCATGCCTACTTGTTTTCTGGGCCTAGGGGAACGGGAAAGACCTCAGTTGCAAAGATAATCTCAAGGGTTGTAAATTGCGAAAACAAAACTGGTCACAATCCATGTAATGAGTGTGAAACTTGTAAGAGTATATTAAATGATAGCTATGTCGATGTTACAGAGATGGATGCTGCTTCAAATAGAGGGGTTGACCATATAAGAAGTCTTATTGACAAGACTAAGTTTCCACCATCAGCAGGAAAGTATAAAGTAATAATTATTGATGAGGCTCACATGCTTACTGATGAAGCTGAAAATGCATTACTGAAAACCTTGGAAGAACCACCAACATATATGATATTTATTTTGGCAACTACAGAGCCAAATAAAATACAGCAGACTATAAAAAGTAGGTGTCAGAGGTTCGATTTTAGAAGGCTCTCTGATGAAGATATTGTACAATACCTTAAAAAGGTAATTATAAATGAATCTATATGCGCTTCTGATGAAGCTGTGAATAAAATTGCCTCTATTTCAGCGGGGGGGATGAGGGATGCTCTTAGTACTTTAGAACAAGTGGCTTCTAGTGAAGAGAGTGAAATCACGCTAGAAATCTTAGATGAAATAATTGGCAGTTCAGATCTTGATATTTATGAGTTTGTGAAGAATATTCTTCTTGGGGATTTGAAGCAATCGTTTGCCTGTCTATCTGCTTTTTATGATAGTGGAAAAGATGTAAAACTCATTATATCAAGTGTTATTGAAAGTGTAAGAAAAATACTAATTGTAAAAAGTGGAATAGAATTAGAGAATTTAAATGTAGGTTTAGCTGAAAGAACGTTTATAAGCAACATCGATAGGAAGGTCACAAAACAAAGAATAATGCATGTTTTAGAAGTGTTTTTAGCTGCTTCTTCTGATAGAAATGTAGAGAATAAATGGGCACTTATTGAGCTTGCGACTGCTAAAGCTATTACCCAATTTGTAGAGTTAGATAAACCTGTTGATGAAATGATTAAGATGCTGACGAACAGAATAGCAAATTTAGAAGAAAGTTTACAGAATGTTAGTGCTACTTTTTCAGAAATGTCATACAAAGAACAGGTTGGTTTTGAAATAGAAGCACATGATAATAAGATAAATAAATCGGAATTGATTAACAGTAATAAAACTGATTTAATTAACGAAAAAAACAAGATAAAAGAAGGTTTTAGTGATTTAAATTTACAAAATAAAAAAAATCAAATTAACAACGATGGTGCCTTTGATGATTTTGAAGAAGTTTTAAGTGGCTTTGATTTTTCTCTTGATTTTACAGAAGAAGCTATCTTTGAAAATGAAGGTTTAGTTAACCGTAATTCTCCTGTTCGAAAATCTGTAGACATAATGAGGAGAGAGACGGTGGCTTTATCTAGTAATCTTTCTCAGGGTAAAGACCATGAAAATCTTTTTATAGATAAAGAAGTTAATAGTCGATACTCTGAAGATTCGTCAAGTAAGAAGGCTTCAGATCTAGGTTCAGAAACTAAAGAAAATCAAGTTAATAAAAATTCATCTAATCATTCCGATAATTGGGTTAAAGTTGTTAACTATGTTAAGAGTGAAAATCAGGCATTAGCTTCAGTGGTATCTGCGCTTTCGTTTTTAGAAAAAGAGAATTCTGTTATTAAAGTTACATATGATGACCCAAGATATAAGGTGTTGAAAACTGTATTTTTAAATGGCAGTGCATCAACATCTATTGAAAAATATGCAAAGTTGGTTTTTGGAGATGATAAAATAGTTGTAGAGTATGTAGATTAGGAGGATAAAATGGCAAAAAAATTTAGAGGAGCTCCTGGTGGTGGTATGCCTAATATGCAGGGACTTATGAAGCAGGCAAAAAAAATGCAAGAAGAGCTTGAACGTTCTCAGAGGGAACTTGAGGCTAAAGAGTATACTGCTAGTAGTGGTGGAGGAGCTGTTACAATAAAGATGAATGGAAAGGGTGTCTTACTAGACATCATATTATCGGAAGATGTTGTAGATCCTGATGACATTGAAATGCTACAGGATTTGATAATTGCTGCTCACAATGATGTCAAGAAACAGATTTCTGATGAGACAAACAGCAAGATGAACAGCATGACAGGTGGCGTAAATATACCTGGTCTATTTTAGTTGTCATGAGTGACTATATTGCACCTATCTCTAAATTAGTTGACCAGTTTGCTAAGCTTCCAGGTATTGGTAGGAAAACTGCGAGAAAGCTTGCTTTTTGGATGCTTGAGCAGGATGATGCCATGGTCAGTCAGTTTGCTGCAACTATGGTTGATTCCAAAAATAAGATTCGATTTTGCTCAGTTTGTGGTCATTTTGCTGACGGAGATTTATGTAATATCTGCTCCGACGTTAATAGAGAACATTCTACTATTGTTGTAGTAGAAGATGCCAAGGATGTATTTGCTATAGAAAATACACACGAATACAAGGGGGTATATCATATATTACATGGTGCTATTTCTCCTCTTGATGGAGTCACTCCTGATGAGTTGAGTATACGTGAGCTTATTTCTAGACTTGATGGTGTAGAAGAAGTGATCTTGGCGACTAATCCAACTATTGAAGGGGAAGCTACTGCTATGTATATTTCAAAGCTAGTTAAACCTTTTGATATAAAGGTAACACGAATTGCTAAGGGCATACCTATTGGCGGAGATATTGAGTATGCCGATGAAGTCACACTTTCAAAGTCGTTTGAAGGTAGAAGCGAAATATAATGGAGGTACAAATGGATATTAAATTTGTTAGAAGTTTTGATGAGAGTTCATCAAAAGCAAAACTTGTCTTTGTATTTAAGGACTATTTAGAAGAGTTTATTCCAGAGTCATTAAGGACTGTTTTTAATGAGAGAATAGAGAAAGAAGTTATCAGTTTAGGAGATGGAGCAGCATCACTTCTATTTGATGGAGCATGCCCATTTATTGTTGCATCTATGGGTGAAAGCTCTGAAAGTGCCGATGTCAATAAGATAAGACTTGCCACTCATAATGCCATCAAGATTGCACAAAAAGAAAAACTAGAGAGTATTGCTATAAGGGTGCAACCATCAAATGTAAACAAAGCTATTGTCTATAGAGCAATATCTGAGATGGCGACTATTAGTGAGTATAGTTTTGACCGATTTAAATCAGATAGGAAAGAAAATGTATTTAAGTCTATCGATATTGTTGAAACTGGGGCTAGTGCAGCGCTTGATGAAGCTGTAAAAGAGGGTCAAATTGTTGGTTCTGCAGTTACACATACTAGATTTTTGGTTGATGAACCAGCAAATAAAATGTACCCAGAGACACTTGCTGAATACGTCAAGAAGCTTGGCAAAGAATGTGGTTTTTCAGTTGATGTTTATGAAAAAGATAAAATTGAAAAACTTGGCATGGAAGCGTATTTAAATGTTGCTAGAGCATCTGATAAAGCACCTAAACTAATTGTTATGAGATACAATGGTGGCGATAAGAATGGAAAGACTTATGGTCTAGTTGGTAAGGGGTTAACGTATGATTCAGGTGGATATTCAATTAAGCCTACAAATGGTATGCTTACAATGAAGTCTGACATGGGTGGAGCTGCTGTTGTCATTGGCTCTATGGCTGCATGCGCTAAGGCCAAATTGCCGGTAAATATTGTTGCTGTAACTGCTTCATGTGAAAATATGATTGATGGAGATGGCTATAGACCTGGAGATATTATTGGCTCTATGGGTGGAAAGTCAATCTTTATCGGAAATACAGATGCTGAGGGAAGGCTAACTCTAGTTGATGCTATTACTTATATCATCAGAGAGGAAAAAGTTGACACAGTATTTGACTTTGCAACACTAACAGGTGCTGCTATTGCTGCATTTGGTAACCACTGTGCTGCTGCACTATCAAATGATGATGAAATATATGCTGAATTTAGCAAAGCTGCTGATATAGCAGGTGAAAATCAGTGGAGACTGCCGATTTTACCTGAGTATGTAGAGTTATTAAAACACCCTGAAGCAGATCTTACAAACTCTGCTGGAAATCCTGGAACAATTACAGCAGGACTTTTCTTAAAAGAATTTGTTGAAGATAAGCCTTGGATACACATGGATATTGCTCCTGTAACACTACTTGGAAAAGGTTGGGGGTACTATGATAAAGGTGCAACTGGCTACGGTGTTAAAACAGTATATGAGTTTATGAAGGCAAGAAGCTAAGTTCATAAATAATTGTATTTAAGAGGGATTTAAGAGGGTTGTTGTAATAGGTTCACTATTGCAATAACCCTTTTATAAAGTTCATATCTTATATTTAATTATTACTTTGAAACTTTGATTTTACAATAGGCTACAAAGCTTGATAAATGTTGAAAATAACTTTTTGATGTGGTAAAATGTTATCGCATTGAAAAGTTTTTTTGTAAGGACCTTTGGAGGTAGAAATGGGAGATAAATATTATATAACGACAGCAATTGCATATACATCAAAAATTCCACATATTGGCAATGTTTATGAGATTATTTTAAGTGATGCTATTGCCAGATATAAGAGGATGGAAGGAAGAGATGTTTTCTTCTTGACAGGAACAGATGAACATGGACAAAAGATAGAACAAGACGCAAAAAACTCGGGCGTTACACCTCAAGAACATGTTGATTATGTAGCTGGGGAAATTAGACGTATTTATGAGAGAATGAATATCAGTTTTGATGATTTTATTAGGACTTCTGAATCTAGACACACTAAGGTCGTTCAAAAGATTTTTAAAATCCTCTATGATAAGGGACATATTTACAAAGGAAAGTACGAAGGTCTTTACTGTGTGCCAGATGAGACGTTTTTGACAGAGTCTCAACTTGTTGACGGAAAGTGCCCAGAATGTGGCAGACCTGTTGAAAAGCAAAGTGAAGAAGCTTACTTTTTAAGATTATCTGATTTCGAAGATGAGATTAGAGAATTTATCAATACAAGTCTACACCCTGCTTCAAGAAGAAATGAAATGATAAACAACTTCTTGGATAAAGGACTAAAGGATTTATGTGTGTCAAGGACATCAATTAAGTGGGGTATCCCTGTAGAATTTGACGATGCCCATGTAGTTTATGTCTGGATTGATGCACTATCAAATTACATAACAGCTATTGGCTATGACCCAGATGGAAGTACTGAATTATTCAATAAGAATTGGCCAGCTGATCTCCATGTCATTGGCAAGGATATTGTCAGGTTCCACACAATTTATTGGCCTGCTATTCTAAGTGGTATTGGTATAGAAATGCCTAAGAGTGTATTTGGACATCCATGGCTTCTCACTGGGAATGAAAAGATGAGTAAATCCCTTGGCAATGTTGTATACACTGATGATTTAGTTGATAATTTTGGTGTAGACCCTGTGAGATACTGTGTTTTAAGGGAGATGCCTTATGCAAATGACGGCAATCTCACTTATGAACAGATGATTTCAAGACTTAACACAGACCTTGCAAATATCCTTGGAAACCTTGTCAATAGAACAATCAAGATGACAGATAAGTACTTTGATTCTGTAATTCCTAACAGAGGCGAAGTGCTTGATGTGGATAGAGAGCTTATGGATTACTGCTTAGAAACGCCAAAGTTCATAAGTGATAAGATGGATAAGTACATGGTGGCTGATTCCATAGAGCGAATTGTTGAAATGCTTAGAAAGGCAAATAAGTATATTGACTTAACAGAGCCTTGGGTTCTTGCAAAGGACGAAAATAATAGAGATAGACTAGGTGCAGTGCTCTATAACTTGCTAGAGACAATACGATTTGCTGCTACTCTTCTGAGTCCGTTTGTTCCAGAGACTTCAGAGAGGATTTTTGCTCAGATTAATTCTGATGTAAAGACGCTTTCAAGTTTGGAGAACTTTGGTGCTACAGTATCAGGTGTAAAACTTGGCGAGGCAAAGGTGCTATTTGAGAGAATGGACGCAGAGAAGAAGATGGCTGAAATTGAGGAGTACTTGCGCATTAAAAAAGCTGCTGGTAAAGTCATACCAAAGTACAAGGAAGAAATCAGTTTTGATGATTTTGTTGGTGTGGATTTAAAACTTGCCAAGGTGCTAGAGTGTAAGAAGCACCCAAATGCAGATAAATTATTGGTGTTTACCCTTGAAGTTGGCTGTGATACAAGAACTATTGTCTCTGGTATTGCTAAGTTCTATAAACCAGAAGAATTGGTTGGTAAAAATGTGATTATCGTTGCCAACTTAAAGCCAAGAAAACTAAGAGGTATTGAGTCAAATGGCATGATACTGTCTGTCGCAAAAGAAGATGATTCTGAACTTAGCATACTTACTACACTGTCAGATATGCCAAGTGGACTTGATGTAATGTAGGAGAAGAAATGTTAGTAGATACACATACTCACATAGAAGGTGAAGAATTTGACGCTGATAGAAATGCGGTGGTAGAGAGAGCGTTAAGTGCAGGGGTAGAAGTAATTGTCAATGCATCTTGTGATTTAGATAGCAGTAAAAAAGCAGTAGCATTGACCACAAATTATGACTGCGTCTATGCCGTTGTGGGCTATCACCCTAATGATGCTCAGGGGTACAATGCTTCAAGTGAGGCTGAATTAGTAAAGCTCCTTCGTAATGACAAGGTTGTTGCAATAGGCGAAATAGGCCTTGACTATCACTATGAAGGACATGATAAAGAACTTCAAAAAGAGGTGTTCCTAAAGCAGATAGCACTGGCAAAAGAAAATGAGCTACCAGTTGTAATACACTCAAGAGACGCTGATAAAGATACCTTTGATATATTAAAGCCTGTGCTTTTAAGTGGTCAAAAAGTACTGCTTCACTGTTATGGTGGAAGCTATGAAATGGCTAAAGAGTATGTAAAACTAGGCGCATATATTGGAATAGGTGGTGTGGTTACCTTTAAGAATGCAAAGAAACTTGTTGAGGTTGCAGAAAAGATTGACCTATCCCATATTGTGCTTGAGACAGATGCACCTTATTTAAGTCCTACTCCTTTTAGGGGAAAGAGAAATGAGCCTTCTTATGTAAAAATGGTAGCGGAGAAGATTGCTGAAATAAAGGGTGTTGATGTGGAAAAGGTGTCTCAGATAACGACAGAAAATGCTGTGAGGTTTTATGGAATCAAATAAACTCAGGATACTTGAAACAATAGTTGTAGAGGGTCGAGATGATCTCATAAACCTCAGGCGATTTGTAGATGCAGATATTATCGTTACTAGTGGTTATCATATAGCAGAAAAGACCTTACTAGCTATTGATAGAGCTAGTAGGGTGAATGGGGTTATTATTTTTACTGACCCTGATAGAGCTGGAAATATGATACGAGATAGGGTGGAAAAAAGGTGCTCAGGAATAGTGAAACACGCTCATATCACTAGAAGTGAAGCTAGGAAGAACAATGATATTGGTGTGGAAAATGCTGATGGTAGTGCCATACGTTCTGCCCTTAAGGAAGCAAGGGTTGTAAGTGGAGATAATGTAGAGGAATTTGCGAAATCTGACCTATATGAACTAGGACTTTCTGGTTTTGATAATTCATCAAGACTTAGAGATTTCCTCTGTGATAAACTAAGGTTAAAGAGAAGTAACTCAAAGGCATTACTTAGAGCGCTTAACTCGTATGGCATAAAGAGAGAAGAAGTGGAGAAAATCTTGGAGGAAGTACGTGATAAGTAGGTATACATCACCAAAATTTATAAATTATCATCTAAATAAACACGGAAAAAAAATTACCAAAGGTCTTGGTCAAAACTTTCTCATTGATGATAATACCGTAGAAAAGATTATTACAGAGAGTGGTGTTGACAGGACAGTAGGCGTTTTAGAGATAGGGCCTGGCTTTGGCGCACTTACATCAAAGCTCCTAATTCATGCTAAGTTTGTGACTTCTGTTGAAATTGACAACAAGCTCTGGGATTATTTGGATAATGAGTTTTCTCATATGGATAATTTTAAACTAGTAAAGGAAGATGTCTTAAAGGCTGATTTACACAAGATTGTAGCAGATATGAGGGAAACTTGTGAAAAAGTATATGTCATTGCCAATCTTCCCTATAATATCACAACGCCTATCATTATGAAGTTTCTTGAGACTGGTGTTGATATTGATAAGTTTGTCGTCATGGTGCAAAAGGAAGTTGCACTTCGGATGACTGCTGAGCACTCCAATAAAGACTATGGATCTCTTACAGTCAGTCTAAATTACTTTGCTGATCCTAAGATACTCTTTATTGTTAAACCAACTTCCTTTATGCCAAGACCCAAAATTGATTCAGCTGTTATTGAGCTTCTTGTCAGAGGGGAACACAAGTTAAGTGAGGCTGATAGGAAAGAGTTTTTATCGATAGTCAAGGCATCTTTTTCTAAGAGGAGAAAGACTCTTATTAACTCTCTTTCGTCTATGAGTGTATATACTAAAGAACAAATAGAAAATGCGCTGAATGATATGGGTTTAGATTGTAGAATTAGACCTGAAAATTTGAGTAAAGATGACTATATAGAGCTAATGTATCATTTGAGGAGGTAGCTATGAAAGTATTAATAAGTGGTGCAAATGGCAGAATGGGAAGGGCAGTACATAAGAAGATTGCAGGCAATGAGGTTGTCTGTGGCGTTAGTAGAAAAAAATTTCGAACGGTTTTTCCTGTGTACACGTCTTTTGATGAAGTGACAGAGGATTTTGATGTTATTATTGACTTTACAGTCAGTGAAAATACAAAAGCTGTGATTGATTTTGCTAGAAAGACTGCTAAACCTCTTGTTATTGGTACAACAGCTCTTTCTCAAGAAGATGAGGCTTTGTTAGAGGAGCTGGCAAAAGAAGTTCCTGTTTTATATTCCCACAATACTTCATTTGGCGTCAATATATTTAACAGCATACTGGAATATGCTGCAAATAAGCTGAAAGAGGATTGGGATATTGAAATAATAGAAAAACACGATAGAGATAAGCTTGATGCGCCAAGTGGCACAAGTAAGATGCTTGTGCACAGTATTGAAAAAGGTGCTGGCAAAAAGTACACCATTGAGAATGGAAGGCTTGGTAGAAAAAAACGTTCAGATAATGAAATTGCAATTCACTCAATAAGAGGTGGAAATTTAGCTAGTGAACATTATGTCAGTTTTATAGGTCAAGATGAGACCATTGAAATTAGCCACTTTTCAAGTACATATGATATTTATGGTGCTGGTGCTGTAAAAGGGGCTGAAGTATTGGTTGGACTTGAAGCTGGTTTGTATGATATGGAAGAAATAATAGGACTTAGAAAGTAAGATTTCTATCTTGCTACAATCGTTAAGGAGTATATGGAAAATGTCTGTTATAATCGTTATATCAATGTTGTTGACAATATTAAACAGCGATATTATTTTAAGCTCATATGCTGAAGAAAGGGTGGCATATGGTGAAGTTGTTGCAGGTGGAAATGGCTATAGTCTATTTATAGATGATGAGTCAAATCTGTACTCTTATGGATCAAATGATTATGGTCAGCTTGGCAATGGTAGCAACGACTATGCTGAAACGCCAAGTATCATTATGAAGGATGTTAGGGCTGTTTATTCAGGAAAAGATCATGTTTTAGTGATAGATAAGGAAAATAATCTCTATAGTTTTGGTCACAATGACAGTTATCAGCTTGGTGATGGTGCCAATGGTGATAGAAATAAGCCTGTTCGCATCATGACAGATATAAAATCAGTGAGTGCAGGTGATGGTTATACACTAGCCTTGTCAAATAATGGTAAATTATTTGGATTTGGAAAGAACGACGTTGGTCAACTTGGTCTTAAAATAAAACCTGTTGTCAAACAGATTACCTTTATCATGGATGGTGTAAAAGAGGTGAGTACAGGTTTAAATCACAGTTTTGTAGTCTTGGATGATGGAAGACTGCTTGGTTTTGGTAGCAATCAATATCACAAGATTAACAGTTCTGATGTAGCGTTTTTTGATGAGCCAATTGAACTGATGAAAGACGTCAAAACAGTTAGTGCTGGAGCAGAGCATAGCCTTGTCGTAAAGGAAAATTTTGACTTATATGGCTTTGGTAATAATTCCCTAAAGCAGCTATCAGATGATTTGTTGTATGTGGTAAATGAGCCAGTGCTCATTATGAATAATGTTTTAGATGTGAAGACTGGTTTTTCTGGTAATATCATCCGAAAAACAGATGGTAGTGTTATGACTTTTGGAAAATTTTTCAATGATGAGAGAAAAAATGGTGAACCTTTTCATAAGATAGATTTTCCAGTTGCTTCTTATAGCATAGGTTTTAATGATACTATTTATGCGTTGAAACCAGTAGCTCATCAGCTAGAATATGATTACCAAAGTGGTGAGTATAAAAAATTATTAAATGATTCAGCTTTTAAAATGGAATATATGGCTGATGGACATTTGATTGACTACTCTTCTGCAAAAAAACTATACAGCAGAAAGCTTTTCAATGGTGTAAGTAAGGACGAATTTGAACCTGCTTTAATGAAAAAGGCATCTGCATTAGAAGCCTTAGTAATAATTGGCAGAGCTTTTGAGTGGGATGTTGATAAGAGTATCAGCGAGACAGAATTTAGTGATGTGACGTCATGGGCTGCCCCTTATGTGAGGTATGCTGTTGACAATGGGCTGACTTCTGGTATAGGTAATGGACTATTTGGCGCTGATATATTAGATGGTAAACGCATATTCACATGGATTGTTTCAGAATTAGGGGAAGATAAGTCAGATGTATGGTCAAATCCTGAGTATTATGAGGAAAAAGTTGGCATAGATATTCCTAGTTCTGCTTATAGAAGTGATTTGGTTACAGCTGTGTATCAAGCACTGATTAGGAAAAATAGTGGTCTCAACAGTGAAGTGATTGACGGTATAAAAGAAAAAATTGTTGGTGGTGATGAAGCAGTAATTAATTGGACTGGTTCTAAAGATAATAAGCCGTATAATGTGGAGGCAAGACTTCTTGAAATCAAATCTGAGACCATTAAATTAGAAGAAGAATATAAGAATAGAAAACTCATTGCCATCACTTTTGATGATGGTCCTTCAGTTCATACTGAGAGACTGCTTAATGCCTTAAAGAAGTATGATGCAAAGAGTACGTTTTTTGTGCTGGGAACTTGTGCCAGTGTCTATCCTCAATTCCTAGTGAGGATGAGAGATGAAGGGCATGAAATTGCCAATCACTCTTTTATTCATCCTGATTTATCTAGAATGAGCTGGTCTGGAGTTGTAGATCAGATTGATCATTGTGATGCAGTGATCAGAAGTGCAACTGGTGTTGAAACTACTCTTGTCAGACCACCTTATGGTGCATATAATCGCACAGTGAGGAATATTTGCAAGCAGAAGAATAAATCAATTATTATGTGGGATATTGATACAAGAGATTGGCAGTATAAAGATCGACATTATGTAAAGAGGTATATAGTATTACATGCGAAAGAAAATTCAATTATGCTTCTTCATGACCTTCATTCAACATCAGTTGATGGTTTTATAGATGCCCTTCCAGTATTAGTTGAAAATGGCTATAAATTGGTAACCGTAACTGAACTAATGAAACACAATAATAAAAAGTTAGTACCCGGTCAGGTGTATAGTTCTGGAAGGTAGATGGTTTTTATGTGTGGTCTAAGGAGTAGAATGTGACAGATATTGTTTTGACAAGTCAGCAAAAAAAATATTTATTGTACTTGATGGAATCAGATGATAACAATACCATAGTTAAATTTTCAAAGAAGTTCAATTGCTCAAGGGTGAACTCAAAGAAAATACTAGATAAAATGCTTAAACTTGGTGTTTTATATAAGGATGAAAAAAAGTATAGGATAACGTCTTTTGGAAAAAATTTAGGGTTGGAGATGTATGAAAGTAATGAAAAAGTAAGTGCTTTTTTACAACATATCTTTTATACGGAACGTGATATTGCCAGAGAGTATTCTGAGAGAATGTGTACAGAACTGGATGTTGATTTTACGAAACACTTAAAGAGAAAAGCGGATATTTTGAGTAGGATACCAGATGGTAAAAATATATTTACTCATGATGAGATGATTGAAATAATTGGCGAGACAGGAGACTTTCCGATAGGTTTTGTGATTTATAAACACGAGGCTGAGGAAGATACATCAAATATTGGTTTTTCAATGGCAAATATGGCATTCGAAAGTGTAGGTTCAATATCCATTGGGGAAGAAAATATGATTATACTGTATACCAAGTCTCTCACCAGAGCTCAAGATGGTTATATCAAAGAAGGGAATTTGATGAGTTTTACTTATATGCATGAAGGTGTTGAAAACAATGTGACGATAAAAAATTCTTCGATTAGCTTGCCGATAGAAATTTTTTCTACTTGGATGTATGTGGGAAGTGGCATTTTTACATCAAGTGCTTGGCTTAGAAGCAATGTTTCTGTGGGGATTAATAAGCACCTTCAAAGGTCTAATTACACCTTGCTTTTGGATATAGCAAAATTGTAATGTATTGCTATATCACGTATTTTAGAGTTATAAACTGTTGTGAAAGGGGTGTGTAGGTGAAGGTTCTAAATGGCAATACAATGGTTTACATTATTTTGACGATAGCTGTTATTTTAGCACTTCTATTATCATACTTTATGGGCAAAAATAAATTGCTTTCAACTAAAGTAGAAGTCTTTGAAGGGAGCAATACGTTGGAGAGTAAGAAAAATGAAGAATCTGATTAGTCTTTAGAAGATAACGTGAAGGAAGAGATAGAAGAAGTCAAAGAAATATCTGAGGACTAACAGTTAATATAATCATAAGACAATCCCCTAGGACTTACAGTAATATAAGCCTTAGGGGATTATTGTGTATGTTTTAATTGCTCAATTTTGATAAACTAGTAGCTGTTTCACTTATTTCTTCGATAGAGGCATTTATGTCTGTCATGTTGTTTGCTTGAGTTTTCAAAAGGTCATTTATGACGGTTATTTTATCAGTTATGCTGCCTATAGATTCATCCATACCACTGAGAGCAGTTGTTATTTTCTCAACAGCTTCTGTGCTGCTGGTTGCAAGTTTTCTCACCTCTTCTGCTACAACGGCAAATCCCTTTCCAGATTCTCCAGCTCTTGCAGCTTCAATGCTTGCGTTTAAGGCTAGGAGGTTGGTTTGATTTGATATATCCATAATAAAGTCTGTAATTTTTAGTGTTTCCTTTGTTCTGTCCTTACTGACTTCAGTAGCTTTAGTTATGACTTCTTGTTCGCTTAGTATCATGATGTTTTTTTCTGTGGTGTCATTGATAGTTTTGCTAATGTCATCAATGTTGATTGCCAAGTCTTTGATGGTGTTTTTTAGCTTTAAATCCAATTCTTCCTTTTTCTTTTTGAGACTAATTTCTTCCACTACTCCAGCAACAAGTACTGGCAATCCTTTGCTATCTCTTATGGTTTCACCTTTTACTCTAACCCAGATATGAGAGTTATCTTTTTTGACCATCCTGTATTCAAGGTCATATGGAGTTTTTCCACTTGCATCCATGAGGTGTTTTCCAAATGCATCGACAACAAAGGCAGCATCTTCAGGATGGATGCTGTTTGCCCATGAACTAAATAGGTTCGGGAAATCGTTTTCATCTTGATAGCCTAGTATTTTTCTAAGTTGATTGGAATACCAAAGCTCATTGTTTGGGTTCATGGGGTCCCCTTCAACGACTTTCATATTCCATGAGCCCTCTGTTAGGATGGAATCAATTAGTTCATATCTCTTTATTGTATAATCAAGTTCCTTGTCATTTCTTGTCTTTTCATCAATATCAATTAGTATACCCAACGCTTCTGTGACTTTGCCTTCTTTATCTCTTAGGATTTCTCCAGTTGATTCAAACCATAAGTACCTGTCATTACTGCATTTTAGTCTGTAATTAATTTTGTACTCTTTTCTTATATTATTTACATTGGAATTGGAAAATCCATTGGTGAATTTTTCGGTGACAAATTTAGCATCTTCAGGGTGTATTCGTGAAGCCCATGTTTCAATTTTGTTTGGAAAATCGCTTTCGCTAGCAAAGCCTAGCATCTTTCTAAATTGGTCAGAGAAGTAGACTTCGCTTATATTAGAGTTAGTATCAAATTTTATAGACCAAAACCCTGAAGAGACTGCCTTGTTTACGATGTCGAGTTTTAGTTGTTCTCTCTTGTTGTGTTTATCAATAGTAGATAGTATGGCATTAATTGACTCAGCTATTTCAAGTTCTTCTTTAGATAGGCTCTTAGTATTTATTTGTCTTAATGAACTGTCACAGTCAATGTTCTCAATATAGTTATTCAGCTCTGATTTTAAAACTGATAAGTCTATACTCTTTTTTTTGTTAAACATAAATCCTCCTAGCGTGTCTAATTTGTGTTTTTCTTGCAATGGTTATCGGTAAATGGGATTAAATTTTTAATACTTCCTTGACTTGTTGATTACAGAAAATAATATTTTTTCGTTACAAAAGCATAATGGTAAACTAGAAATATAACATTATCTATGATAATTTTATATTAAAATATTGATAAAATTAATTATATAGTTTAATTAAAAATACATTTAAACTATTAAGATAATATTAAGTTAACTCAGGTTAACTTTTAAGGTTTTTTGTTTTTGATTGCTTTTATGATTTATCTATGATAAAAATAATCATTATTGCTTGTTAATTGTGTTATAGGGGGAATTTCGATGAAAAAAAACATAACAATAATCATGGCTTTTGTCTTGTTGTTTTCTGTATTTGCTTTTAATGCTTATGCAGAAAATAAATACAAAAATGGTACTTATCCAATTAGTGTACAGATTTTAAAGTCAGATGGTTCAGGTGTATCTATGGCTAATGCTGCTGTGGGTGGAGCAAGTCTAGTTGTTAACAATGGTGCTGGTACTCTGTACCTCAATCTCAATCCAATAACTGTAAATGGTATGAAGGCTTATCTGGGTAGGTTTGGTGTACAGGGGTATGGGTCTTCTGTTGTTTCAAATTATGATGTATATGATGATTACAATGACCCAAGTACAGGAACTGATGCTCTGATGAAGGGTAACAAATATCCTAGAGGTGTTGCAGTAAATGTGGATTTATCAGTTGATAGGTATACTGCAACTTTTTATGTTCCGCTAATGGCTGAACTTGGAAATGGCAATCAGACAGCTTTTTTAAAGCTTAGTTACCCAGCTGAGATGATTGATAATTCAGAAGAGTCTGCTGAGAATCAAGTAGATGCTGAAGAGAAAGAAGTTGAGGCTGGTGTAGATGATGTCTCAAAAGAAGAAAATACAGCTGAGGCTGAAACAACTAGTCAAGAATCTTCTACAGGTTCAGAGGACAAAGAGACAAGTAGTACAGATGAAGGTGAACAGCAGCCTGCTAATTCAGAGCAAACTCAAAAACAAGCTTCTGAGGAAAGTAAGTCAGAGGAAAATTCAGAGATAGATAAATCAGAAGATACAAAAAGTGAAAAATCTAGTCTAGCATGGCATGGCATTGAAGATGGATTTTACAGTTTAGATATTAGCTTGTACAAGTCATCTAGTGATGAGCTGTCAATGGGTGATAATGCCTTAGTGAAGTCTGCCAATCTTCATGTGAAAGATCAAAAAGCTACTCTTTATTTTTCTTCTAAGAAGATGACAGTAGGTACTTTAAGTGCGTCTCTTAGAGAAGTGTATTATTATGATGGACAGACTTATGTACTTGCTGATAAGTATATTTCTGAAGCAGATGTCTTAAATAATGATTTTGAAAAACCACTTGTTTTTTCAATTGACCTTCAGGATAAGTCTGAGTTTGTAAAGATACTCATTGACCCTAGAGTTGATGTCATGGGTAGAGAACCAATTGAGGCAAGGCTTAAAGTAGATTTTGGCAGTCTTAAAAAAGTTGATGTTTCACAAGCTGCCGTTGTGGAAATTATTGCTACAACAGTGTTAAATCCAACGTATAACAGTGATAAAACAGTTAAGCTAACTTGTGATTTGGGAAGTATAACAGTGCCTGCAGGTGTTTTAGATAACGAAGCGTCGTTTTATATGTCTACACTAGGTTCGTCAGATGTTGATGTCGTAAGTAAACACTTTGATAAAGGTGAAGATGTAGAAGTTTATTCGCTAAGTCTTTTAAAGAGAGTGGATGTTATATCCAATGAAATTCTTGGTGGTACAAGTGCTGTGAGAGAAAAGGTCAAACTATCTTCTCCTGCAAAGCTAGTAATTTCGATTCCAGATGGAAAGATGCCAAAATCAGTTTATGTTTTAGGAGGAGAAAAAAAGGAAGTGGATTTTTCATTTGATGATTCTGAGACTACAGTGGAAGTTTCAGGCTTAGAAAGTCCTATTGCAGTGGTTTATGAAAGTTCATCTCAGGAAGAAGAAGCTGAAACATCTTCTGGTGAGACAAAAGACGACGGGAAAGATGATGACAGGGAGCCACCAAAAGACGAAGCAAAAGAAGAATCATCTAATAATTACATGTTTATTTTGCTTCTTGTAGTTGGTATTATTGTTGTCATCTCAGTTGCTGTAGTTTTTATAAAAAAATACACGTCTCTTTTAAAAGAAGAAAAGAGTTATAGGCAAGAGATAAAAGATGACCTTGAGGATGTAAAGTCAGATGAAGACAAAAATTAGTGTTATTATAATTTTGTTATCTGTGTTCTGTCTTTCTTTTGCTGATGAATCTGCAAGGCTTATGCCTCATTATTCTCATCCACTTACTGGTGTAATTGAGGATTCAGGCAACAATCCAGTTTTGGGGCAGTCTATGATTGAAAATTTAGCATGCCCCTATGCTTTTTTTGAAGCTGATGATGACAAGTTTTACACTACTGTAAGGTTTAAACTAGCAGATCAGCTAGGGGCAATTGATTTTTACTTGGAACTTGAAGATGATAGATATAAGAAACTCTCATATATAAAGACAGCTATAAGTAATGTCGAAGTAGAATATAAACTGATAAGTTCAAAAAAACCAAGTCTGATAAGAGTTGATGCTGAAGTTATTCCCATGTCAAGAAATGTGATATTTTACTTGGATTTTAAAGAATTCTTTAGTGGTAACACTGATTTTATTGTTCTTTCAGAGGCAAGTACTAGAGGTGAGTATGTTGATATAGGTGAAGCAGATGTTCTTGAAGTTGGTGTTTCTGATTTTTCATCGACAGATATTGGCTATGACCATGGCTTATTGCTAGCAACTTCACCTGAACTTCAGAAGTATATAAATCCAGAGGTTGAGAGTTCAAAGACAAGTGAGAACCCAGTGATAAAGTTAAATAAGCTAGAAGTATTTCTTCTTGTAATGCTACTTCTATCGCTGTTTGTCTTGGCTCTTGTCCTGTTAATGTATGCTTATAAACTCTATGTTTTTACAAAGTTTTTGGCTGAGGATAATGATCGATTGGAGAAGGTGCTGTATGAATAAGGTGAAAATTGTAATATTTGTCTTGTTGGCATCACTTGTTCTGACATCTTGTGTAGACCAAAATCCTGATGTTGCAAAGCCACGTTCTGAGCTTAGAATTATAGCCACTAGTCCAGCTGTTGTCAGTATCATGGATAAGTTAGACGTTGATTTAGTTGCTATCTCTGAGTCAGATATTTCTGATATACCTGATAGGTATAAAGGGCTTGAAAAAATAGGAATGGCAATGAATCCTGATGTAGAATTAATTAGTGCAATGGATCCAGATTATGTATTTAGTCCAGTGAGTTTGCTATCAGATTTGCTTCCTAAGTATCAATCAGCTGGTATTGAGTTTGGCTTTTTAAATTTAAACAATATAAGTGGTATGTATAAGTCTATTGATGACCTTGGCAAACTCCTTGGTAGAGAGAAGGAGGCTAGAGAGTTAGTTGACGACTATGAAGGGTATATGTCAGATTTTGTAGAGTCTATTAAGGGTAAGGAGAGAAAAAGGGTTTTGATACTCATGGGGCTTCCTGGTTCTTATGTTGTGGCTACTGATAAGTCTTATGTAGGGTCGTTGGTGAAAATGGCTGGTGGCGTAAATGTTTACTCTGATGAGAAAGAGCAGTTTATTTTAATCAATACAGAAGATATGTACAACAAAGACCCAGATATAATATTCAGGACATCTCATGCAATGCCAGAAGATGTGATGAAGATGTTTGAAAAAGAGTTTTCTGAAAATGACATATGGAAGCATTTTAGGGCAGTGAAGACAGGTAATGTCTACGACCTCTCAAATCACAATTTTGGTATGTCAGCGAATTTCAGATATAAAGATGCTCTTAACACCTTAAAGGAGGTGCTGTATGGCAAGTAGTAAAAAGATAAGAGCTATAATCAGTTTTGTTGTGACGATTATTTTTCTGATTGTTCTTACGATTTACTCTTTAAAGACTGGTAGTATACAGGTTAGTCTTTCAGAAATGTACCGTGGATTATTTGTAGAGTACAATGAGGGTTTTGCAGCGGTATATGACCTTAGATTTCCACGGGTTATTGTTGCTATTATAGCTGGTGCTGGATTATCAGTTTCTGGTGTTCTACTTCAAGCAGTGATGAAAAATCCGATGACTGACCCTGGAATAATTGGAATATCTGCTTCAGCATCTCTAGCGTCATCTCTTGTGATATTTATGTTTCCAATGTACTACTATTTAAGTCCTATTTTTAGTGTGCTTGGTGGGCTCTTTGCCTATTTTTTAATCTATACTCTAGCGTGGGATGGTGGTGTAAGACCTGTTAGGTTAATACTGGTTGGTGTAGCCCTCAATATGACATTTTTGGGGTTAACAGAGGTTATAAAAATTCTCTCTAGTGGCAATTTAACAAGTGTGCAGTCGATAATTGAGGGAAATATGACGCAGAAGACATGGTCTGATGTCTATATGCTACTTGTATATGTAGGCTTATTTCTCGTTGTTTCTCTGATTTTGATTAGGGCGTGCAATATACTAAATCTTGAAGATAAAACAGCAAGGTCGCTTGGTATCAATGTAGATGTGCTTCGTTTTGTAGTAGCGCTTGTTGCAATTATCCTTGCTTCTATGACAACAGCTGTTGCAGGTGTCATAGCCTTTATTGGTCTTATTGTTCCACATATCAGTAGAATATTGGTGGGAAGTGATCATAAACAACTCATCCCCTATAGTGCAATTTTGGGTTCAGCGCTTTTGCTCCTGTCAGATACTATGGGTAGATTGTTGCTGCAACCTTATGAGATAAAGGGTGCTGTCATTATGTCTATTGTAGGTGGACCATTCTTTATATTCTTGTTAAAGTTAGGGGGTAAGAATTATGCAGATTAGACATTTATCCTTTTCTTATGGCGAAAAAAGGGTGTTAAAAAACATCAGCCTTGACTTTAAAGAAGGTGTTATTACGACGCTTATGGGAGCTAATGGTTCTGGAAAGTCGACACTGTTGAATATTCTTGCTAGAAATCTTCAGTATAAGCGTGGCAGAGTGTTTTTAAATGATAAAAACATAAATGAGTATAAACCTAGGGACTATGCTAGGGAAGTTGCCATTGTATATCAGCAGAACAGAATTATCTCAGATATCACCGTAGAAAAACTCATTTCATATGGGAGAACACCTCATCTTAAACCATTGAAGAGATATTCTGACGAGGATTTGGAAAAAATTGAGTGGGCAATAAAGGTGACTGAATTAGATGAGATAAGAAATAGGGAAGTTAGACATCTTTCTGGTGGTCAGAGACAGAGGGTGTTTATTGCTATGGCATTAGCTCAGGATAGTAAAATGTTACTCCTTGATGAACCTACAACATATCTTGACATGAAGTATCAGATTGATATATTAAATTTGGTAAAATTGATAAATAAAGAGTATAATAAGACCATTATAATGGTTCTTCATGATGTGATGCAGGCAATTAATTATTCCGATGAGCTGGTTGGAATAAAAAATGGGAAATTACTCTTTAGTGGTAGTCCAATGGACAGTTTAAATAGCGCTGTAGTAAGTGATATGTATGGTGCAGACCTTGTTGTAGATGACTATAAAGGTACCAAGGTTGTTCTGCCTGCTAATTTGATAGTGGAGGCATAGTATATGGTAAGTAAAAGCAAAGCTGTTGTAGTGGAACTGTTTAAATTTTCTTCGCATAAATATTCTATGGCCAATATTGCTCTTGTGAATGAAGCGAATTATACGGAAGAAAATGATGGATATATTTTAACTATTCAGTTTAAAAAGATGAATTTTATGGGAATCGTTGGCGAAGTTAAGGGGTTAACTACACTTTCTGGAGATGGTTCAGCAAAGATATTGTCATCTTCTGTAATTGATGATAAAATATGTGAGTATAAACTCTTTCTTACAAGACAGGTACATAAGATAAGTGTTAAGTTTGAAATATCTGCTATGTCTTCTAATGCAAAGGCTGATTTGGTTATTAGATGGGCAAATGCTGGTTAATTGCTTAGAAGTTGAGAGTGGTTTATATTGTTATTGTTAACAAGGTGTTGTTAATATATAGTTATAGTAATTAAGGAGGGGAAAAATGAAGAATAAAATTACTATTTTTGTTGTGATAGCTGCTATGTTATTTAGTGGGATGTCTTTTGCTACAGTGGGCAATCTTAAAACATATGATGTTCCTTTAAAGGTTATGAAGTTCCCAAACAAAGTGGAACAGTCTATGGCTGCCAAGTCTTTTGTTGATACAGTAAGAGTTGTTGAAAAATATGATAACTATGAGTACACTGTCTATGTAAGACCAATGAAACTAGGTAAGATAACAGGAAGTTTAACAGGAGTTTATAAATACGCTGATGGTGTTGATAGCAAGAGAAGTGAGCTTATATTATTTGAGAACACTACTTCTGATACTAGTTATACTGCTTCATTTTCGTTTAGTGCACCAAAGGACAAAAAAGATGTTCTCTTAGCTGTAGACGTTGATGCAATGTCTGGATATGAGGCAAAACTCTATCTTGTCTTTGATTGGGAGAACGCTGTAGAGGTAGAAGATGTTAATCGAGTTGTAGGTAATCCTGATATATTAGATGTAGCTGTAAACAATAAATTAATTGACTTTGATGTGCCACCATATATTAATAAAGATAGCAGAACAATGGTGCCTGTACGATTTATCTCAGAAGCTCTAGGATTAAACGTGGAGTGGGAAGGCAAGACAAAAACTGTCTATGTTGGTACTGGTGATAAGAGGATGTCTCTTGTTATTGGCACCAACGAGATTGTTACTGCAGATGGCACAGTGATTGAAATTGATACAGAAGCAGTTATAAAAGAAGGCAGAACAATGGTTCCTGTTAGAGCAATTGCTGAATTATCAGGTGCTGATGTTAAGTGGGTAGGTAAGACAAGGACTGTTTATATCGATAACAAATAGAGGTATGTAACTATATCTTCTTTTATAATTTATTAATATAAACACAAAAAGAGAGGCTGTTAATTGGCTTCTTTTTTTGTGTTTATTTCTTATGAGATATATCTATTATTATGATTTTTTTCTACAAAAGTTATCTGCTATGTGTTATACTGTAGATGTATGTGGATTTGATTTTTAAAAGCATTTTATAAATAGTTGTGAATGTCAAAGAGGTTTAGATTATGAAAAATAAAGAGTTTAATACGCTTAGTTTACTAGTACTTGTGCTGCTTATCGTACTTGTTATTGTTTTAAATGCAGTGATATATTACTTTAAGCCAATCCTTTCTTTGGCAGGAGTTGTTTTATCTTTCTTGATAGTGCTTTTGTTTGTCAAGAAGCAAAATAAGATTTCAGCTGATGTAAATTCTAGTTATAGTAAACTTGGTAGCATTATTGATGGTGGTGCCAAGTACTTGAATATCAATCTTCCAATTGCCATGCTAATTGTTGCAGATGACGGAGAGGTTATATGGTATAATGACGAAATAAAAAGCCTTGTTGACAAAGAAATACTTGCTTCTTCTGATATTGGTGATTTTGTTCCTGACTTAGATTTTAAATCCATGGTAAGTCACTATGAAGAATTAAGTGGTGAGGATGAAAATGGTGATGTGAAGTATGCTGATAATACGAATAAATATGAGATTAGAATGGGTGGTAAGTACTTTGACATCAAGAGTTCAAGGTATAAACTCTCAACAGAAGATGATAGGTATTACTATGCAGTATATTTTTATGAGATTACTCTTTACAAAGAATATGAGAATAGATATGAAAGTGAGCGACCAGTTATTGGGTACATAGAAGTTGATAATTACTATGACGTTTTAAATGAATTATCAGAAGAAGATAGACCTTTTATGAGCTCAGAAATTGAAAAAATTATCAGGCTTTGGGCTACTAGGATGAATGCCTTAATTAAAAAGTACGAAAAAGATAAGTATGTCATAGTGATAAGTCATAGCTATTTTGAAAACTTAGAGTCCAAGAAGTTTGCAATACTTGATGAAATTAGGGGAATTGACTTGGCTGAAAATACAAATCCAACAGTTAGTATTGGTTTTTGTGCTGATGAATTTAGTTTTTCTTCTCTGGAAAAAGAAGCATTTCAAGCGCTTGAGATTGCCCTTGGTCGTGGTGGCGATCAGGCAGTAGTTCGTAAAAATGGGGAGTATGAGTTTTATGGTGGTAAGTCTGCTGCTGTTGAAAAGAGAAATAGAGTAAAGGCTAGGATTATAGCTCATGCCTTTAGAACAATAGTGGATGAGAGTGATACAGTGTATATTATGGGGCATAAGTACCCAGATATGGATGCTTTTGGTGCTGCTATAGGTATGTATAAGGCAGCAAAAGATAGGAATAAAAAAGCTAAAATTGTCCTAGCTGAACCAAATGAGACAATACAATCTGTATACAGTATGTTTGAAGATGATGACAATTATGAGTTTATCGCACCTTATGATGCCCTTAATTCGTTTAATGCAGAAAGAGATCTACTTGTCATTGTTGATACTCATAGACCATCTTTTACAGAGTCTCCTGAGCTGATAGAAAAGGCGACAAGGAAAGTTATGATTGACCATCATAGAAGGGGTGTAGAGTTTATAGAAAACACACTGCTGACTTATTTAGAGCCCTATGCTTCTTCTGCGTGTGAACTTGTCACAGAAGTTCTACAGTATATGGAAAAGAAAATGACGCTTAACAAAAAGGAAGCAGAGGCTCTGTTTGCTGGTATTGTTGTAGATACAAAGAATTTTACCTTTAAATCTGGAGTGAGAACATTTGAATCAGCTGCTGTGCTAAAAAAACTTGGTGCTGATACCGCTCGTGTGAAAGAACTGTTGCAAGATGATATTAATTCGTTTAAATACAGGAGTAAAATCATCTCAAACAGTAGGAAAATATTTGATAATATAGCAATATCTGTCAATGATATGGATATTGATAGTGTTAGGCTTATAGCTGCTCAAGCTGCAGATGCTATGCTCGGAATTAGAGGTATTGTAACCTCATTTGTCGTTGTAAAATCTGGTGATGAGATATTTGTAAATGCCCGCTCTCTAAAGGATTTTAACGTTCAGGTCATCATGGAAAAGCTTGGTGGTGGTGGACATAGAAATATTGCAGGTGCACAGTTTACAGCGATGGATTTAGAAGAGGTAGAAGAATTACTTCTCAAAGAAATAGAAGAATATGTAATGGAGGGTTAAGATGAAGGTAATACTTTTAAAAGATGTTAAGGGAACAGGTAAAAAAGGTGATATAAAAGAAGTATCTGATGGTCATGCTAGAAATTTTTTGATACCTAGAGGGCTTGCAAAAGAGGCTACTTCATCAAGTATAAAGGAACATGATGCTCAGGAAAAATCTGCTAAAAAGAGAATAGAAGAAGATACGAAGCATGCAAAAGAGCTGAAAAGTACATTGGAGAACCACAAGTTTGAATTTGTTGTAAAAGCAGGAGATTCTGGAAAGCTCTTTGGTGCTATAACAAATAAAGAAATATCGGAGAAGATAAAGTCGGATTTAGGTATTGATATTGATAAGAAAAAAATAGCTATATCTGGAGGGATAAAGTCTACTGGTTCACATGATGTTGTTGTAAAATTATATAGGGAAATTAGTGCAAAGATTGTTGTTGAGGTTCGTTCATAACTATGGTTAATAATCTGCCTTCAAATATAGATGTTGAAAAGACAGTGTTAGGGGCATGTATAGTAAATGCTTACAGTCTTGATTATGTAGTGCAAAAATTAAAGCCTGATGATTTCTATGACATTAGAAATGTCAAAATATTTAATGCTATATATGAGCTTCATAGAAAGGGAAAACACGTTGATGAACTCACTGTAATGGACTTTTTAACTAAGACGGGAGAATCTGTCCTAGTGGGAGGACTTTCGTACATCAATGAGGTATCAACTTCTGCTCTAACGCTTACCAATGTGGAAGACTATGTTGAGATTATTGAGTCTAAATCAATTTTAAGACAGCTAATTTTATCTTCAGATGCTATTAAGGAAAAGGCTCAAAAGTTTTCAGAAGCCTCAGATGTTATAGAGTATGCCGAAAAGACGATTTTTAACATTTCTGAAAGGCGTGACAGAGGGGAACTTGAGAGGATAGATGATGTACTTAATGTTGGGCTTAAAAACCTCAGGGACAATCCACCACCTAAGCATGGGATTAGTGGTTTTGATACAGGGCTTTTAGATGTCAACAGTATATTATCTGGTTTTCAGCGTTCTGATTTTGTGCTTATTGCAGCAAGACCTTCCATGGGTAAGACGGCACTTGGACTCAACTTTGCGATGAATTCAGCAGTTAAGTCTGGTGCCACTGTAGCAATGTTTAGCCTTGAAATGTCTAAGTGGCAAGTGGGTATGCGTATGCTCTCAGCTAAATCCCTTGTGGAACTTAGCAATATCAAAAAAGGTGATTTTCTTGATGAAGATTTTGAAGCAATAAAAGAAGCTGTCAAGATATATGCTGACACAAACATATACATCGATGATACACCTGGTGTTACTGTCATGGAAGTTCGGTCGAAGTGTAGAAGACTGAAGGCTATGAAGGGGCTTGATATAGTTGTCATTGACTACCTTCAGCTAATGACAGGTAAAGGGGAGAACAGGCAGCAGGAAGTTTCCAATATATCTAGGGAATTAAAAGGGCTTGCTAGAGAACTTGACTGTACTGTGATAGCCTTATCACAGCTCTCAAGGGCACCTGAAGCTAGGAGTAATCACAGGCCAATGATGAGTGACCTTAGGGAGTCTGGTTCTATTGAGCAAGATGCTGATATTGTAATGCTCTTGTATAGAGAAGCATATTACGATAGGGAGAAGGATGACAGTGATGCAGAGCTTATTATTGCCAAGCACAGAAATGGTGAAGTTGGCACAGTGATGATGTACTGGAGACCTGAAGTTCAACTCTTTTTAGATAGTTTAAAAAATGATGGAAAAATTCCACATTAAGAGTATATTTTTCGTTAAAGAGACGAGTTTATTTTAGGAGGATGAAATGTCGGGAACAGTTATTATAGGAACACAGTGGGGAGATGAAGGTAAGGGTAAGTTTATTGACTACCTTGCTAGCAAAGCTGATGTTGTTGTGAGAGCTCAGGGTGGTAATAATGCTGGTCACACTATAGTGGTCAACGAAAAGAAGTATGCGCTTCACTTAGTGCCTTCTGGAATATTATATAAAAACACAATGAATGTTTTGGCAAGTGGTGTTGCTTTTAATCCTAGAGGGTTTATTAGCGAAATTGAAGTGCTAGAGGAGAGAGGTGTAGATACATCAAATATCATGATTTCTGACAGGGCACATGTCCTTCTTCCTTATCATCAGCTTTTAGATGAGCTTGCTGAAAAGGCAAGAGGTGATAATAAAATTGGCACAACTAAAAAGGGTATTGGTCCTCTCTATATTGATAAGGTTGCAAGGGAAGGTATTAGAGTATGTGACTTTATAGATGAAGAGAGATTTAAGGAATTCCTAGATAGAAAAGTTATTGAGATAAACAAGCTATTATCAGAGTATTATGATTATCCTGCTATTGAAATTGATAAAATGTATCTTGAGTTTTCTGATTATGCAAGGAGAATTAAACCATTTGTTGCTGATACTGTCAAGTATATCAATGAGATGGCTGAAAGTGGAAAAAATATTTTGTTTGAAGGTGCTCAAGGCTCAATGCTTGATATTGATTTAGGAACATATCCATACGTGACAAGTTCTCACCCAACTACAGGTGGATTCATTGTTGGTAGTGGTATAGGACCTAAGCTAATTGACCGTGTTGTAGGTATTGTTAAGGCGTACACTACTAGAGTTGGAGAAGGTCCTTTTGTAACTGAAGATACAGGTGAAGTAGGGGATAGGCTTAGAATACAAGGAAATGAATTTGGCACAACTACAGGTAGACCTAGAAGGTGCGGACATTTGGATTTAGTTGTGCTAAAGCATGCTAAGAGGATAAATGGCATGACAGATATAGCACTATCTTTGTTAGATGTACTAAGTGGTTTTAAAGAACTCAAGGTTTGTACTGCTTATGAAGTTGATGGAAAGATTGTGTCAGATTACCCAGCTAGTAACTATGAGCTAAACAAAGCAAAGCCAGTTTATGAAGTGTTAGAGGGTTGGGATGAAGATATAACAAAGGCAGAAGCGTTTGATGAGTTACCTGACAATGCAAAGAACTATATAAAATTTATTGAAGAATACCTAGATGTTCCAGTTACATATATTTCAGTTGGACCTAACAGAAAGCAGACAATTATTAGATAGGAGTTCATAATGAACGAATTTGAATTATCAGAAGAGTATATATTAGATGAGGCGTATAAGACAGCTTTATGCATAGCAAAGAAGGAGTATGTTCGCTCAAAACACATGCTAATTAACCATCTTTCAACGTCTTTTAGGACAGATATAGATAGTTTTAATGATAAAGTGGAAAAGTCTATAGAAGTATTAGAACTTATACATACTTCTGAAAATGTAAAAAAGTTAGAACTCAGTTATATAGAAGCTGAACTCAGTGACGTGAAAAAGTCTCTAGGTGAGATTAGAAATATTGAACTCATGCTATTTATGGTTGACAAGTTGATAAGTAAGAAGAGTAATGAACGTGAAATTCTCTCTTCTTATGATAACTATGAAAACTTTCCAGATCAGTATGTTACAAAAATTGTCCTAGATATGATTGATAATTTGGACCATGAAAAAGTACAGAATATTATATCACTAGCTGTGAAAAATGCACCAATTCGGATGCATAAAAATAGAATTATCAACTATCTGCAAGAAATAATTGATGTTGTACTATCAAATGGTGCATATAATTTTACTGAAGATGATCTAGGTTTATTTAAAGAAAATCTATTCAGTTTAGTTTTTCCTGAATATAGCAATGAAAAGGTTGAAGAGTTTACAGATATTAATAATGTAGTTGTAGAAATGTTTTATACAGTAACACAAATACCCGAAGAAGAGTTAGACTTAGAGTCTTTACAGAAGAATCACAGGGTTTATATCACGATAGTGAGTTACTTGCAGTCTGTGCTTGAAGAGTTAAATTATCTTCTAGTTGCTTATAGGTCTATGATACTCCTAGAAGCTGATTTTAATCATTTTGAAAAACATGATTTACCAAGTCTTAAACCGGTGTTTACACTTGATGGGGAAGCAGAATATGAAGATATAATAGAACTTTTTGAGGATTATGAATTATACATGGATGTATTTCCGACATTTATGATTTCATCTCTATTATTTATTGGCAGTGATTCCAATATAATTCACAGACATGAATTATTGTCTGAAATTTATATACTTTCAGAGTTATACAAGACTAGAAGTGGTGAACTTAGTGGAGAGCTACTGTTTAAATACAAGTTACTAGACGATGTGCTCAACTCTTTAAATGCTGAAAATTTATTTTCTAAGATGACGATTGTTGGCAATCATGTATCAAGGGAATATAAGAAAAAGTTTACAGAAGAATTACTAGATGATATTACTTCTGAAATGAAAACTGATGATAATAATGAGAGGTTTTATAGAGTTAATTATATACATGACTACAAGGTTTTCTCAAAATATTCAGATGTTAACTTTTTTGATGAATTCTACTCATATGTTGATGAGTTAAGTAAGGCAGATGCTATAGTTTTAGCTAGAAAGTTGACTGAAATTTATGTAACATATAAACTAGATAAAAATAATTTAAAGAAATAATTAACTGCTTGATAACAACTGAGCATTAGCATAAAAGAGGAAATTTAATGACGGTAATAAGTTTAAAAAACGTAAAATTCATATATGATAATTCTGAAAAGACAGTTTTAGATGACATTAGTTTGTGTTTTGAAAAAGGCGAATTTGTATCAATTCTTGGTCATAATGGTTCAGGTAAAAGTACATTAGCTAAACTTCTAAATGGACTATATTCACCTACTGAAGGCAGTGTAACTGTATTTGGTTTAGATGCAAGCGTACCAGAAAATCTATGGGAGATAAGGTCAAAGGTTGGTATGGTGTTCCAAAATCCTGATAATCAACTCATAGCAAGCATAGTAGAGGATGATATTGCCTTTGGACCTGAAAATTTAGGCATTGAGCCCTTAGAGATTAGAAAACGCATTGATGAAGCGCTTGCAATGGTTGAAATGTCCAAGTATATTAAAAAGCCTCCACATCAGCTTTCTGGGGGTCAAAAACAGAGAATTGCCATTGCTGGAGTGATGGCTATGAGACCAGATGTCGTAGTATTTGATGAGCCTACTTCAATGCTTGATCCTGTAGGTAGAAGAGAGGTTTTAGAGACAATTGAAATTTTGAGAAATAATGGGATCACAGTAATTTTAATTACTCATTATATGGAAGAGGCACTTCAATCAGATAGAGTAATTGTTTTACATGAGGGAAAAGTTGCTTTAGATTCAACACCAGAAAATGTTTTTGACGATGCTGGGATGCTTAAGGAACTCTCGTTAAAACTGCCAGATGTTTACTATTTTGCTCATTTGTTAAGAAGTAAAGGGTTACATATTAAAAAGGGTATAAGAGATTACTTAGAACTGACAGGTGAAATCATAAAATTAAAAGATAAACTCAATACTGATGTAAACTTGGACGCTGATAATCTTCTTTATAAGTATGCTGATAAACCAAATGTTATCAGTTTGAAATCTGTAAATTACTATTATAACAAGGATACTATTTATGAATATCATGCAATCAGGGATATGGATTTAACTGTTAACAAAGGGGAGTACATAGGCATCATTGGAAGTACTGGATCAGGGAAGTCATCCCTAGTACAGCTCTTAAATGGTCTTAACAAAGTTAACAGCGGAAATCTCGAAATTTTAGATTTTTCTAGTTCGAGTTTAAAACCTGATTACATCAATTTGAGAAAGCGAGTGGGTCTGGTTTTTCAGTACCCTGAATATCAACTTTTTGAGGAGACTGTCTTTAAAGATGTTTCTTTTGGACCTAGGAATCTAGGTGTTTCTGAAGAATCCTTAAGTGATGTAGTAAATACTGCTCTTTCCTCTGTGAGTCTAAATCCTGATAATTATGTTCACTTATCGCCATTTGAACTTAGTGGTGGCGAAAAGAGAAGGGTTGCGATTGCAGGAGTCCTTGCCATGGAACCTGATGTCTTAATACTTGACGAGCCTGCTGCTGGACTTGATCCTGTTAGCCGTGACGAAATTTTGGGTTTTATTAAAAAGGAACATATGAGAGATGGTCGAACTACTGTCATCGTCTCTCATGATATGAGGGAGATAGCTCGTTACTGTGATCGGGTCATTGTACTAGCTGAAGGTAAAGTAGTCATGTTTGATGAACCCAAAAATGTCTATAAAAGCTGGGAAATTCTTGATGGTTTAGGCCTTGATGTTCCTGTTGTTACGAAGGTTATTGCTGAGTTGAATCAGAATGGCTTTGCTATAGATGAGGGAATTTTTGATATTGATTTCTTAGTTTCTAAACTCACTGTTGCTTGTGGTGGTTCATATGATTAGAGATATTACAATTGGCAAGTACTATGATGTAGAGAGTGTTATTCACTCTTTAGACCCTAGGTTTAAGCTTCTTATGACTTTGTTTTACATCATTCTTTTGTTTGCTTTTAATTCTATCTTGACCTTGATACCCATGACTATATATGTTTTAGTTATTATTTTGCTTTCTAAGGTGAAGCTAGGTTATATATTAAAGGGTATCAAGCCTGTCTTGGTAATTATTTTGATTACTTTTATCATGAATTTGTTTTTTACTGCTGGTAGAGAAGTGTTCAGATTTTATTTTATCAGGATCACTTATGAAGGGTTAGTTAGAGCTGGTTTTATGTCTTTTCGACTGATTTTATTGATTATAGGTTCATCGCTGATGACGTATACTACTTCTCCTATAGAGTTAACTGATGCTATGGAAGCGCTGTTAAGACCATTTAAAAAGATTGGAGTACCTTCTCATGAAATTGCGATAATTATGAGTATGGCACTTCGGTTTATCCCTACTTTAGTTGAAGAGACTGATAAAGTAATGAGAGCTCAGATGGCAAGAGGGGCAAATTTCGAGTCGAAAAATATCGTTCAAAGGGCAAAGGGTTATATGCCAATACTTGTCCCACTATTTATCAATTCGTTTAAAAGGGCTGATGAACTTGCTATGGCAATGGAATCCAGGTGTTATAGAGGTGATGTTGGAAGGACCAGATTGAGGAAGATGAGGTATGGCAAGAATGATTTAATTGCCTTTATCATTGTATTGCTTATTGTTGCTTTCACTGTTTATTTTGATAGAGTTTTTTATATAGGAGTCTAATGATAAGATATAAATGTGAAGTTGAGTATGATGGAAGTAGATATTATGGTCTTCAAAGACAGCCTAATTTTTCCACTGTTCAGGGTGAAATTGAGAGGGCGTTGTCTAAGGTATACTCGAGAAAAATAGATATAGTAACTGCATCAAGAACAGATAGGGGTGTGCATGCTACAAACCAAGTTTTCCACTTTGATGCACCAGATGTCATTCCAAGTAATAAATTATTACAAATAATAAATAGAGTGCTAAATGACGATATAAATATTTATTCAATAGAGAGGGTAGAAGATTGTTTTCATGCTAGGTATAGCGTTAAGCTGAAGACATATCGATACGATATAAAACTGTCTAAACAAAAGTCTGTATTTTTAAATAATTATTATTTTATTTATCCGTTAGAACTATCTGCCGATAGTATAAGCGAAATTGCTAAAATGTTTATTGGAAAAAGGGACTTTCAAGCTGTAATGGCAAGGGGTAGTGATAAAGATAACACAGTTAGGACAGTGTTTGATATTTATGCTGAAGATTGTGGTGATGTTATTTCTGTATATTTTACAGCTGATGGTTTTTTGTACAATATGGTAAGAATTGTTATGGGAGCAATCCTTGATGTGATAGAGGGAAAACGTTCTATAAAGCAATTGGAAGATGGTTTAAGGGTAGGTGATAGGTCTGTGTTTAATAGGACAGTTCCTGCTTGTGGGCTTTACCTAGTAGATGTTAAATATGACGGAGGTTTTAGTGGGAAGTAGTAGTAAATCATTATCAGATAAACTTAAGAAGTGGGCAAGTCATATCAACCCTGAGTTGGGTTATGATTATGAGCTTCAAACGTACTATGTACTTATTTTAGAGATAATTTTTGTGCATATATTCCACTTTGCACTCTTTATTTATGTTTTTAATTTTTACTTAATTGTGTGGAATATTGTTTCTGTCACACTTTATATTATGACGTTTGCGCTTTTGCAGAAAAAACTCATATCCAGTCTATTTATTATTGTGCACCTAGAGGTGCTTTCATATGTTATTTTTACGAATTATATAATTGGTTGGGAGCTGTATATTGCCCTTACTATATTTGCTCTACTTGTTGCTTTAGTTTTTGATCCTTTTAGAAAGAAAGTGACAAAACACTTATTGGCATGGTTGGAAATAGGTGTTTTAACTATACTTGTTGTATTAAGTGGACACTCTGCTACACCTGTTATGCCAATTAAGGACTTTGAAATTCTTCATATTGTAAGGATACTAAATATTTTTGCCTGTGCAATAGGCATATATGCTATGGTTTCTATTTCTAAGTTGGCAAACCGTGAAGCATATAGAGAAGTGGAAAGAAGTTATAACATTTCGAAGAGAAGGATGAAGGTAGACCCTATTACTAAAGTTCTTTGCAAGGATTATGTCATAAGCGAAATTTCAGAAATTCACCGATTATATCGTTATTCATCCCTTTCATATGTGGTTATGGTATTGAAAATAGACGGTTTTTTTGAATTGGAGAATAAATATGGTAATGTGGTTACCAATAGAATATTATTTGAAGTTGCCAACCTTATAAATAAAAATGTAGGGAATAATAATCTTGTAGCAAGGTGGGATGAAGATAAGTTTTTGATTGCATTAAATAATTCTAAGGTTAATACTGCCATTGTTGTTGCTGAGACAATTAGAGAAGAAATAGATAGATACGCGTATATTAGCGAGGACGCTCTATTTGATGTCACTGCTAGTATCGCTGTTGCAGAGGTAAAGAGGAAATTTGATGTTATGGATGCAGTAGAGACTGCTTCAGATCTTCTGGATAATGCCAGAGTAAAATCAAGAAATCAAGTTATATATTAACTTAACTCTTATTCTGCAATGAGAGTTTAATGCAATAAGAGGCATTATTATTTTTTTCTAAACATGAAATAAGGGCTTGTGAAACAGCTTATATTGTGTTAAAATAATTTGTTGTTAAAAAAAATTGTGGAGGTGATATTTTGGTAATGCTATTTAAAGGGCTGTTAGTTGTATCTTCAATCATACTAATAGCAAGTATACTGCTTCAATCTGGTAAGAGTGCAGGTCTTTCTGGCTCAATCGGTGGAGGAGCTGAGCAGATTTTTGGTAAGCAAAAGGCTAAAGGCTATGACAGCTTATTTGATAAGATCACTAAGTTTGCTGCTGCTGCATTTATTATATGCGCATTATTGATTACAATTCTTCAGTAAGACAATATAGGTTATAATATCAGTACTATAAAATCATCGGGTAAACACGGTGATTTTTAATATCAGTCTATTATGTGGTTTTTGCCATGCAATAGACTTTGCGTTATTTATGGAAGAAAAGAAAGGGAAAGGTTGGTTATATGGGTTACATATTTAGCTACATAGCTCCATTAGCAGGTTTACTGGCTTTAGTTTTTGCTGCTATTTTGGCTGCTAGTATTAACAAAGTAAGTGTCGGAAATGAGAGGATGAAAGAAATCTCTACTTATATTTCAGAAGGTGCAATGGCATTTTTGAAGAGGCAGTACAGAACATTGGTATTTTTTGTTATTGCTCTATTTGTAGCAATATCTGTAGGTATTGATTACAAGACTGGTATTAGTTTTGTCATAGGTGCGTTTTTTTCAGCGTTGGCTGGTTTTTTTGGTATGAAAGTTGCTACTAAAGCCAATGTAAGAACTGCTAATGCTGCTATGGAAAATGGAATGAATAGAGCACTAAGAGTTGCATTTTCTGGTGGTGCAGTAATGGGTATGGCTGTTGTTGGACTTGGATTACTAGGACTTGGAACACTATTCATTGTATTTCATATTGATGGAATACAGTATATTACTGGATTTTCGCTTGGTGCATCTTCAATAGCTCTATTTGGTCGTGTAGGTGGCGGTATCTATACAAAAGCTGCTGATGTAGGTGCTGACCTTGTTGGTAAAGTAGAAGCTGGTATTCCAGAAGATGATCCTAGAAACCCAGCTGTTATTGCTGATAACGTTGGTGATAACGTTGGTGATGTTGCTGGTATGGGTGCTGACTTATTTGAATCATATGTAGGTTCTCTAGTTGCTGCTATGACGTTAGGTGTTGCTATGGGTGACAAGGCAATGGAATATGTAATGTTCCCACTTATTTTAGCTTCAATTGGAATAGTTGGCTCTATTATTTCAACATTCTTTGTAAGAGGTGGCGAAGATTCTGACCCACATAAATCACTAAAGTTAAGTACTTATGTAAGTTCTGTAATTGTTGTAATTTCAGCTTTTATAATGAGTAAGTACATGCTTGGAAGTCTAAATGCTTTTTATTCAATTATATCAGGACTTCTAGTTGGATTAATAATTGCTTGGTTTACTGAGTACTACACATCAGGAGATTTCAAACCAGTTAAAGAGATAGCTGACCAATCGCAAACTGGTCCAGCTACAACAATAATAAGTGGACTTGCTGTAGGTATGTTATCAACTGCAGCACCAATTATTTTGATTGCAGCTGCAACTATTATTTCTCACCATTTTTCAGGCTTATATGGTATAGCACTTGCTGCTGTAGGTATGCTTTCTACTGCTGGTATTACAATAGCTGTTGATGCTTATGGTCCTATTGCTGATAACGCTGGTGGTATTGCAGAAATGTGTGAGCTTCCTGAAGGTGTCAGAAAGATTACAGATAAACTAGATGCTGTTGGTAACACAACTGCTGCAATTGGTAAGGGATTTGCCATTGGTTCAGCAGCACTTACTGCATTAGCACTATTTGCATCATATTCACAAGCGGTTGGTCTTAAGTCAATCAGTATATTGGATCCTAAGGTTGTAGCTGGTTTATTTGTAGGTGGAATGCTTCCATTTGTATTCTCAGCTATGACAATGAAGTCAGTTGGTAAAGCTGCTTTTGAAATGATAGAAGAAGTTAGAAGACAGTTTAGAGAAATGCCAGGTATTATGAAGGGGGAGCAGACACCTGATTATGCGACTTGTGTTGACATATCAACTAAGGCTGCTCTAAAAGAGATGATAGTTCCTGGTGTTATGGCTGTTGCTGCACCTATTGTTGTAGGCTATGGATTAGGTGCTGCTGCTCTAGGTGGCATGCTTGCAGGAGCACTTGTAACAGGTGTTCTAATGGCTATCTTTATGTCAAATGCTGGTGGTGCTTGGGATAATGCGAAGAAGTACATTGAAGAAGGTGCTTGTGGTGGTAAAGGTTCAGATGCTCACAAGGCTGCTGTAGTAGGGGATACAGTTGGTGATCCATTTAAGGATACTTCAGGGCCTTCTATAAACATCCTTATTAAGCTGATGACCATTGTTGCCCTTGTATTCTCATCACTATTTGTTTAGACTTATATGAGTTAACAATATAAAAGCCGAGTATGAACTTTACTGTTCATACTCGGCTTTTTTTTGTATTATACTATTTTGATTGAACTTCTATATAGTATAATAGGGGGTGTAGAGGCAGTAATTTTAGATATTTTTGTGCTGGTGTAGGATGTAGTAGTAGGGGGGTAACAGTGTTTAATTATTGTTTTCTCATTGGGCTGATAGTGAGTTTAGTATATGGTTAGGATAAGAAAAAGAGTTCCTCTTCAGATATTCTGAATTGGAACTCTTTTGTTCTTTACATACAATTTAGTATGTTATTTTATGTTTATTTTTTAGGTAATTAAAAGTGTCTTCAATGGTGCGACCATTTAATACCTTGTCATATTCAATTACTTCATATACCTTTAATCCTTGTGCCCCACCTATATACAATGGGTTAGTGCCTCTGACAACAGGCCTAGGCCATGAACGTTGAACTTTTGACTGAAGGCGTGGTGAATCAACAGCTAAGTAGTTTGTTCTACTCATCCAGTCAACATTTTCTGTAAAGATAATGATGTGTTTATTACTTGCAGGGTTGCCCTTAATTAGGAGTTTTGTAGCTGCTTCAGAACTGTAAGTGCCACCCATCACTCCAAAGCCTTTAACAGGGTCATAGTCGATTTTGTAGAAAGCTGAACGAGTTGGATCAGCAGGTCTTAATATAATTGGTCCACCATTTGTGGTACTATCAGTACCTACCACAAGAAATAGTGTAGTTTCTCCACTTCCGTTGTCTGCTCTACTAGGGATGTAACTTAATCCATTACGCAAGTCATTACTGAGTGTAAAGTACTTTCCATAATCATCATCCTTGCCGAGTGTTATCATATTGCCGTCAATCCTTGTGAGCCTTTTACAAACATTTTTTGCTAGATCAGTGTTGTTGAATACTGTCATAAGATTTCTTAAATAAGGTACATTACAAGTTCCACTACCTATATACGGACCTTCAAGTGAAGGGTCTATATGTAGAGCAAGGTTTCTTGTAGTTGGTAGGTTGATGACCCATACAGGGTGAGAGTAAGACTCTGGCACCGAAATATTTGTGAGAGTTTGTGGCATTATCTTACTCATTAAGTAGTAGTCTACAGCAACATTCTTGTCGTTTTTGACATTAAAGTAAGTATTAATATCACTTGCTGTTAGTGATTTCATTGGAACTTTATCTACTATAGTATAATCCTTTGGACTGGCTGGATATGCTTTACCCATTGAAATATCAGGGATTTGGTTTCTGTTATAGCTTCTTAGTACTGGTTCTATATTTTCGCCCCCTATATTTGTGCAGTATTGCCATCTAAATCTTTCGTAGAAGGAGTTAATATCAGTTCCATCCTCAAAGTCATAGTACAGTTCAATGCCATAGTACACGTGACCATTATCCCTATAGTATCTACTCATTGGGTTATTGGTATCTCTAAGCATTTCCATGTCTCTGTATATGAATTCAGGTCCATTAAAGGTGTTGGTATCTCTATATGCTGAATCTATTGATATACCTTTAATGTACTGATTTATAACCTTTGGCATGGTTATTTCACTTGTATTGTCATTGGATAGAAACAAGTAGAGCTTTCCGTCTGTTATGTCAGCTTGGCTAGTTAAGAAATAACCATCCACTTCAGTTTTATACTCTCCACTGAAAACATTGAAACTGCTCGTATACTTCGGATCTATTCCCGATTCTTTTATGATTTCTTTGCGTACTGTATCATCTAATTTTTCTTTTGGTTCAAGTTCTTCGTCATTGATTATAGCTGACGCAGTTTCAATGTTTTTTTGTATATCATAGAGTCCTTTTGTAAAATCCATCTGCTTTGAAGAGTTGTTAAATAGGACATACATAGCAGCAAGGTAGCTGACAACTATAGTTGAGAAGATTACTATAGCTATTATAAATTCAACTAGGGTAAAACCACTATTTGATTTATATTTTAAATTTTTCATTGCATTTCACCATACCTTATTATCTCTGCGGTCTTGGTCCAGAATATGACCATACGTTGTAGGTCAAGTCTTCAGCAATTCTATCAACAGCCTCTTTTATAGCTTTTCCATCACTTCCTTCAAAAACTGCGCTATCATTATTTTTCATTGCAGCATTGATTTCTTTTACGTTATTTTTAGCGTAACCATCAAATGCACCAATAGTGACAATAAACTGTTTCATGTTAGGTATTTTGTTTAGTGCTTGGTTAGAGTTTTTGGAACGGTCTAAGAAGTAGCTTATAATGTATTTTGAATAATTAAGACCTCCCCTTGATGACCAGTCATAAGGGATTCTAAAGTTTCTTGGTCTATTGCTAGTTATTCTTTTTTCACCAGTGTAGTAGCTTCCTGCGCCCATAAAACCTTTTCTGAGTGTATATTGGTTAGGTAGTCCATCCATTAGGAGTACAACATAGTTGAACCTTGTGTTTCTCTTTTTCAGTCCTACATTTCTTTTTTCTAACATATTGTAAGCAAGTCTCATTCCGTCTCCAACATTCGTACCAGTATTTCTTGTTGTCCAGTGTACGGCACCTGGATGTATCTTGTCTATTACTGTTGCAACTTCACCGTACTTTGTGTTTAGATTAATGTATTGATCTACAGCACTTGGATCACTGTAATCATAGGACATTGCATAGCTTCCAAAGTCAACAAAAGCAACATCTACACTTGTAGTATCTACTAGTGATGACAACATATCTTTTAATGCCTTATTCACAACTTCATATCTTGCAAGTGTAATTTTGTTTCCAAATTCATCAGTTGTTTTCATAGGGTTTGTCATACTTCCTGAAACGTCAATTACAAAGGTTACACTTGAAGGTTCTGGGAATACTCTTTCGCCAGTCCTAAAAGCTAATGCAACTGCTTTATCTTTCTTTGTACCTTTGTCAACTACTGTGTAAGCACTTAATACTTCAGTTTTTGCATCTAGTGACCTTACATCGCCTCCTTTTTCTTTTCCTATTAGAGTGTAAGTTAACATTTTCTGCCCAGTACCTTCTTCTGTTTCCTTGTCAAAAGTAAGTTCAAATTCTATGTCACTATTTCCTGAACTGAGAAGGTTTTCTTGCCATTTTCCATCAACGTAGTTGAATACACATACCTGACCCTTATTTTCCTCTGATTGAGATATGCCAATGTAAGACCATTCTGGATCCATAAACGGTTTTCCACTAGAGTCCATAAATTCATCTTTTGTTATTGCAAAAACAGCAGATGATTTTTTGACTCTTTCGTCGATTGTCAACATAGTATCTCTCATGTCTGCTTGAAAGTTGACTTCATTTTGGTGAACATCCCCTAGCTTTATTGTGTGGTTCGCAAATGTTAAAACCGCTCCTAAAGTTGTAGAAAGAAGCACTATTATCAAGACGAGTTCAACTAGGGTAAAGCCCTTCCTTTTTGAAAGTTTTTTTAAATTTTTCATTTCCAATTCCTTTCTAACTATTGATAACTAGTATTTATTCCTACTGGATCAATATATTTTATTAATTCATAAGAACTCTGTTCATCTTTGTCATTTGTGATTGTTGCCAAGGATGATATTTTTATTTTATCACCCATTAATTTTTCTTTTTTTGAAGCTGAACTCTTTGCTGGCTTGTTGTATTCTATTATTATTTTTATTTTTACATTGTTAGGTAATTGGGTAATTTCTTTGTTGTCTAGTACATCCTCAAAAACCAGCGACTTGTCAGCTATTATGCTGTTAAAAAGTTTTTTTTCTTCTAAACCTTTGTTTGCGTATAGTGCTGCTTCAGCAACTTCTATTCCTGTCTTAGCGTGGTAGTATAATTCTTTTTCTTCTGAGTGAACTCCTATTGCCTTTGAATTATGCATAAAATACCAATACATTGACATAAATAGAATGCTTACAAATACCATTGTTGCCAAGACGGTTACCAATGCAATTCCCTTTTCCTTTTTTTTGGAATTCAAAGCAAATTTTTTAATCATTGTTTTACTCTTTTCTATACTTATTCTCCTAATCATTTTAGTATAAATGATGCATTACACTTAGTAATATTGTATCATTTGCACCTAGTTATTACAACTGTTAATTGATAAATATTATAATTATTTATGCTGATTTATAGGTCTTTTTTACTGCTTATACTTGTTATCGGAAAATTAAATATCCGACTTTAGAAAATTTAGTATTTTTTTTGATTTTTTTTTACTTATTTTTTTATTAAGATGTTGGCTATTGTGTTCGATATTATATTTAGGGGAAGGCGTTTCCTTCCCTATTATCGAGTTATATTTTTTTTGCTGTGATTTGAGTTTTTAATTTATTTCTTGTTTTTTTATAGGTATTATATTAATCTATTAGTGTACTAGATACTCTAATAAGTAATGGAAAGTTTATTTTTGTGGCAATGATGGTGTATTGACAATAATCAAGGAGGGTTTATGAATAAAAAAGCAATATCTTGGGTTTTGATGTTCTGTATGATTTTTTCAAGTATGGGATTTTCACTGCAATCTTTTGCAGCTGGGGGATTTAAACACCCTGCAAAGGCATTTAAACTGTTTGAAGCACAAAAGCTTGCTGAAAAAAAGTCTGTAAATGATTATATATCTGCAGTTAAGGCAGTGGTTGATTTGTATGAACAGTTTTCTATTTGCAAGGATGTCTCATCAGTTTTAGCGCCTAGGTATAAGGTGCTTGCTATTAAATATATGGATAAAAAAGATTTTAAAAATGCTTACTTCTATATGAAAAAACACAGAGATATCACAATAAAGAGAATGAAGGACTATGGTTTTTCAGAGGAAGACAATCTAATTGATGCTAATAGATTCTTAAAAGTATTGGACTATGAGCCAAAGGTGTTTGCGTATACAAAGAATAGAAAGCACTTTTTTGATTTGGGTACTGTGTATGAACAGGGTATGGGGGTATTTTTTGGTAGACCTTCTACTGTGGATGATACTGTATACAAAGACTCTGCAACATTGGTCTATGTTGAATTTGGGAAAAATGATATATCAGAATTTTCGTATTTGATAGACCAAAAACAAAATAAATCTAAAGTGTTACAGATTGCTTGGAACTTTCCTGATGAGATGAAGACTTGTGGAAAGATTGTAAGTGGAGCTACTGATAAGTACATAGTCAATAATTTGAATTATTTAAAAACATTGGGGATGCCTGTTATACTTAGGATTGGCGCTGAACAAAATGCTTGGACAAATACGAATCCAGACTTATATAAAAAGGCATATATCAAGATAGCTGATTCTGCTAGAAAGATTGCACCTAATGTAGCTTTAGCTTTTTCAGTAAACTATATTGGTTCAAGAGACTATGACTATCTCGACTTTTATCCTGGCGATGAGTACGTTGATTGGGTTGGTGTTTCACTGTATCTCAATAAGTACTTTAAAAGCCTAAATGAGAGTGATCAGGACATGATGACATATGGTGTAGGTAAGTATGCTGATCCAGTTGTTCTAATGAAGCCTATTGTTGATGCTTTTGGTGGAAAAAAACCGATATATATTGCGGAGTCTGGTTCTGGATATTGGTTTAAGAATGGGCAGAAAGATGTGACGTCTTATTCGTTAAATAGGACAAATCAGCTCTTTGGTGCATTGCCTATGGTGTATCCTGAAATAAGGGGAATCATTCACTTTGATACTGATGTAAGTACTTCTAAATACCGTTATAAGTTGTCTGGAAACAAGAGTGTAGAGGCAAAGTATAATTATTTGACAGAGTTTCTACCTATATATAAGAAATCTTTGACAGATGATACAGGTTATTCTGAAAAGATTGAAAAATTTAGTGATAGGGTAGGTGATGAACTATTTATTGGCACATATGTCAATAGTATTCTCTATCCAAGTGTTACTGTTAAGTATTACTTAAATGATAAGCTCCTTGGTAGCGTATCTGATAATCCTACTTTTATAAAGGTTAAGAAAGGGGATATTTTGTTGGCAGAGAATAAGTTCAAGGTAGTCTTTGATTTTGGAAATGGTGTTCTTATGCAGAAGCAATACAGCATGTTTAGAGGAAGTGGTGATGTAGTCACCATAAGAAATAAAAAGACTCTGGGCTCAAAGGTGACAGCTCTTCCATCTCGTCAACGTGTTATTATTGATGGTAAACCTGTGAGTTTTGAAGCTTATAATATAGGTGGGAATAACTTCTTTAAACTCAGAGATTTGGCAAGTGCACTTATGAAATCTAATAAAAAATTTGGTGTGAGCTGGAATGATAAGACAAGGTTAGTTGGTCTAACTAGGGAAAGTGACTATCTGCCAAATGGTTCAGAACTCAAGATACCAGCAAATATGAAGGTAGAAAATCCGATAGCTAATTCTGCAAAACTTGAAATAGATGGAGTTGGCATAGAGGTATTGATGTATAATATAAAGGGTAATAACTTTATCAAACTTAGAAATATGGGACAATTGATTGACTTTGGCATTGATTATAACAGTCAGAAAAAACTGATTGAGATTGATACAAATGACAATTATGACCCTGAGTAGTGTATAACCTAGAGCATAAAAAAGAGTGTTGCAGTAGCTATTGCAACACTCTTTTTTATGCTATTAATCTTCTAATGTCTTTAGAAGAAAAGCATAGTGGAATGCTAAATCTTTTATCCTGTTGTACCTTCCAGTAGATCCACCATGACCAGAATCCATGTTCATCTTTAATAGTACTACATTGTCATCTGTCTTCAATGCCCTGATTTTTGCAGTGTACTTACTTGGTTCGTGAAATAGTACCTGCGAGTCATTCAGTCCCCCTGTTACTAGCATGTGGGGATAGTCTTGAGCTTTAATGTTGTCATAAGGGGAGTAAGAAAGCATGTAATCAAAGTACTCTTTTTCATTTGGATTTCCCCACTCTTCATATTCTCCTGTTGTAAGTGGTAGTGTGTCATCTAGCATAGAGGTGACAACGTCTACAAATGGAACAAGGGAAAGGACACTGTGAAATAGGTCTGGTCTCATATTTGTAACAGCTGTTGTCAAAAGGCCACCAGCACTTCCGCCCATGATAGAGAGTTTTTTGTTTGAGGTGAAGTTTTTATCTATTAGGTGTTCTGCACACGAGATAAAGTCAGTAAATGTGTTTTTCTTCTTGAGGAGTTTTCCTTCTTCATACCATTTTTCACCCATTTCACTACCACCTCTTATCTGTGCCATGGCAAATACATATCCTCTATCTACCAAGCTGAAGATAACAGAGTTAAAACTTGGATTTGTATTACTGCCATAGCTTCCATAACCATATAGAAGGGCAGGTCTTTCACCATCAAAAGTAAATGGCGTTTTATAGATTACTGCCATGGGTACTTCTGCGCCATCATTCGCAGTGACCATGATTCTCTCTACTTTGTAGTCATCTGTATTAAATCCTGAAGGAATCTCTTGTACCTTGAGTGTTTTGCTTTCTTTTGTTGAAATGTTGTATTCGTATAGGGTTGCAGGTCGTTTTAGAGAACTGTAGGAATATCTAAAGACTACTGTATCAAACTGCTTTCCACCTGATATACCAACATGATAAACAGATTCAGGGAATTCTATTTTCTCTGATCTGTATCCATCATTTATGTGAAGAACATTGATGCTCTTGAGTCCTTTGTATCTTGTGGTAGTGACAATATGGTCTTTTAAAACAACAGCTCCTTCTAGGAACACTTCGTTATTATGAGGGATGATAAGCTCCCAAGTGCTCTTGTCAGAATGTGTTTCAATTGGTGCTTTGTATAGCATTCCATTTATATGTTCTTCATCTTTGTATTTAACAATAAATGAATTTACATGTGGTTCAATAGAGTATTCTGTTTTATGTTTTCTCTTTTGAAAAATGATAAATTCATCTGTGGGTGAGTCTGCAGATATAAAACGCTCTTCGTCCGTTGTTGAGCTAAATGATGAAATATAGATGTATTTATCCTGTTTGTCTTTTGAAACATAGCAGGAAAACTCTTCTCCTACTTCTTTGTAAATAAGTGTTTCATCTTTGGTATATATGTCAATTCTATAGACGCTATCAGACTTTAAAGTGCTGTTTATCTTGGTATAAAAAAGCGTTCTATTGTCATTTGCAAAGGTGAATGAGGCTACTCCTTCTATTTCAAAATCTAGGTTTTTACCTGTTTCAAGACTTTTGATTTTGAGTGTGTATTCAGCATATGAGCCAGTAGTATTATAGGTGTACGCAGTTAATTTATTGTCTGTACTCACTTCGTAACCACCAAAAATAAATGCCTTTTCATTTTCTGCTAACTTATTGATGTCAAAAACTACTTCTTCTCTCTCTTCTAAGCTTCCTTTTTTTCTGAGTATTACACCATACTGTTTGTTTTTTTCGGTTCTTGAAAAGTAGTAATACCCATTGTCTAAGTAAGGGTAAGACTCGTCATCTTCTTTTATTCTTCCTAAAATTTCACTGTAAATATCCTCTTGAAGTTTTTTTGTATCAGCCATGATTTCTTCTGTGTACTTGTTCTCTTCTTTGAGATAGTCAATCACTTCTTTATTATTTTTGTCGTTTAACCAAAAGTAATTATCTATCCTCTCAGTATTAAAATTTAATAGTTTTTTTGCCTTGATATCAGCTTTTGGTGGATTTCTATAATCTGATTGTCTCATGTAATTTCCTTTCATTTACTTTTTATATGTACAGTATACCAATTATTAAGTACCCTAATCATTGAACTTGAAAACATGTAGATGTTGAAATGTTGATAGCAATAGATAGTAAAAATATAGAGAGGCATATGGCATAAATATTATTGTCTAAAAAAATCATATATGATATACTGTACTTGATAGATTTAGCAATGCTTTTGGGGGTAAAAAATGAAAAGACATACATTCCTTTTGTTGGTTCTTTCAGTAGTGTTTTTAACTGCTTGTAACACAGAACATATGGAGACAAAAGTATTAAAGGAGCGACCTGTTTTAGTCAGAAAATTAACAACAGAGACCTATATATCTGGTCCATCTTACAATGCTATAGTAAAACCTAAGACCATTGTAAAAAGGGCCTTTACAAAAGATGGTATTCTTCAGAAAACATTTTTATCTCAAGGCGATAAAGTTTGGATTGGCAGCTATTTAGCTACCATTAATGGGGTCACAGAGAAGATAAAACTTGATTATGCGATAGAACCACTTAAAACATTAAAAAGAGAGTTGAATGAACTTGAGGATAGATATTGGTCTAAAAGGGATACTTACATAAAATCCTATTTAAAAAACTTAAATGGCAGTTATGAAAAAGATGATTTAAAACACGATAAGAATGAGTACTATAAGGCAAGAAGTGCTTATTATGCTAAGAGAGAGAGCTATAAAAATACAATTTCTTATATATATATGACAACTGCTGGTGATGTAAGTGATATTCTCTACTCTGACATAGAGGGCTATATCTTAAAGTACATTAATGCAGAAGGCGAAGTTGTGGGTGCTGGCTATCCTGTAGCAGTAGTTGCTTCAAGGGAAAAAGTGGTAGAAGCGGGGTTGACACTTGAAGATGCAAAGTATGTTGAAGTAGGAGATGTAGTTGAAGTTGCTGTAAATGTCAATTCAAAGCTAAGTTCAGGAATAAAAGACCATATAGTAAATAAGTATTTTGTATATGCCGTAGTTACTGAAATTGATAATTTTCCTGATAGAAGTACTGGGACTTATAATATGAGGGCAGAATTATTTGGAGACACTGTTTTTAATTATGGTGAATCTGTGGATATACGAATCAAAAAGGTGATGAAAGAGGGTATTTTCATCAGTGTAAACAACATATTAAATGATGGAAAATCCTATGTTTATGTAGTCAAAAATGGTCGGGCAAACAGGAGAAATATAGAGATACTTGACATTGATAAGTCTAGAGCATTGGTAAAGGGTCTTTCACCAGATGATAGGATGATAGTTAGAGGCTATAACTCAATATCAGATGGATATAAGGTAAAGGTAAACATGGAAGAGGATAATACTGATGAGTAGTTTTATAAAGTGGTCTATCAGAGAGAGAAAGGTAGTTGTTTTAGTTTCTGTCTTTGTCATGCTCTTTGGATTTTATTCTTATTATTATATGCCTAGGCAAGAGTTTCCTGATACTGCAAGTCCTGCTGTGCAAATAGTGACTATTTTTCCAGGTGCTTCTGCAGAAACTGTCAGAGAGCAGGTGACAAAAAAAGTAGAAGATGAAGTGGCAAGGCTTGATGGTGTTGATATTTTAAAATCGTATTCTCAAGATAATTCATCTGTTGTCTTTGCGATACTTGGTGATGGTGTAGACTATGATAAACAGTGGGTAAAGTTAAAAGACAACTTAGCAAAACTCAGAAAAGACCTTCCTGATTCTGTCATTTCAGTAGATGTAAATCATGATGTCACTGAGACAGCTGAAATAATTATTTCACTGAGCTCTGATGAATTTGACAATCAGCGCCTTAGCGATTTTGCCAAAGATTATAAGGAAAAATTATCAGCTGTTGATGGTATCAATTATGTAGAGGTAGTTGGAGAGAAAAAGACTAGGCTTAGCATTGAATTATACAATGAAAAGTTAAGAGAGACAAAGCTTTCTATAGATGATGTGTACAATATTATTAGAGCGCAGAGCGTGGTCATACCATCTGGTTCAATTGAGACAGAAGATGGTAAGATCAATGTTGTTGTGCCAGAGAGTTTTCGTTCAGTTGAAGATTTTAAAAATACTGTTATCAATATTTCAGAAGAGACAGGTGATGTTCTTTTGCTCTCTGATATTGCAAAGGTTGAAATGTCGGAGGTAAAGAATGACACTTACTATATCAAGGACAATAGAGCTGCTGTCTTACTGACTGCTTATTTTGATGAAAATAAAAATATTGTTCTCATAGGTGAAGAGGTAAAGAGAGAAATTGATAATCTTAGAAAGATATACCCTGAAGAATTAATCATTGATGAAGTAATATTTCTTCCTGAAGATGTAGCTAATTCAGTAGATTCTTTTATTTGGAACCTTTTAGAGGGAATACTGTTTGTTGTTCTTGTGATATTTTTTGGCATGGGTATGAGGAATGCACTCATTGTATCTGTTGCCATCCCACTCTCTATAGCAATGACTTTTTCTAGCATGGGTGTCCTAGATGTGGAGCTTCAGCAAGTTTCTATAGCAGCTCTTATCATAGCTCTTGGTATACTGGTAGACAACGCTATTGTCATCATTGACGCCATTCAGATGAATGTAAATGAAGGAATGGAGATGCCTAAGGCAGCATTTTTAGGTGCTAGAGAACAGGCGATTCCTGTTCTCACATCAACTCTTACGACAATAGCTGCCTTTTCGCCACTCATTGCCCTTCCAGGAACAGCTGGCGAGTTTACATCTTCATTACCACTTATTGTCATTGTTGCACTTACTGCCTCTTATGTAGTTGCTATGATTGTGGCTCCAGCACTTGGTAGCAGGTTTATCAAGGAGAGAACTAGAAAGAGGGATCTGTTAAAGCCGCTCCATAGATTTTACTCTAAAATTATGCATTTTAATTTGAAAAATCCTGCAATAAGTATGTTTATCGTGGTCTTATGTCTTGGTATGACTGTTTATGCTGGGTACAAATATGTTGGAATTAAGATGTTCCCTTATGTTGATAAGAACTGGTTTTATGTTGATATAAGTAGTGAGATCATTGGTGACATTGATGATACAGAAAAACTTGTGTTAAAAGCTGATAAACTGCTTAGAGAATATCCTGAGGTTACAGAAACAACTAGCGCTGTTGGAGGTGGTGTGCCAAGGTATTATATGATGGCTCCATTTGTCAACCCTTCTGAGGATAGAGGTATGATACTTGCTAAGTTTGACCTGTCAAAATCGGACCGATTTCATAAGAGGGAAGAATTAGTATATGACATACAAAAAAAGTTTGACGCTGAGTTTATTGGTGGTTATGGTACCGCTAAACTGCTGGAAATTAACATACCTGGAGCAAATGTAGAGGTGAGAGTTGCTGGCTTAAATTACAATGACATATCCAAGGTTTCAGATTTGATATATGATAAGTTATTGGCTGATGATAGAACAATCAATGTTCAGCAAAATAAACCTTATTACAGATATCGTTACAGAGTGGATGTAGATGATAAAAAAGCGCTAATGCTTGGACTTACAAAATATGATATTCAGAGGCAACTTAATATGAGTTTAAATGGTGCAAAAGTAGGTGCATTTAGTAGAGCTGATACCTCGCATGACATATTTTTATCGTCTAATCTACGCAGCATCAGTGATGTGGAAAAACTGGAACTAAAATCATCTGTTACAGGTAATAAAATTGCTTTAAAACAGCTTGCTTCAGTAAGACTAGAAGAGGAGTTAGGTGGTATTTTTAGATATGATAGAAAGCCTGTCATTATGGTGACATCTGATGTAAGACCTGGCTATGGTGTTGGAGCTGTTTCGTCAGATATTATTCAGTTTATCAGTGAAGCAAAAACTGGAGTACATAGGGAAGATTTTGATTCTGTTTCTATAAGCTATGGTGGTGACAAGGAGACAATGGCACTTTATCTAAAAGGACTGTTTACAGCTGCAGTGTTAGCTGTAGTGTTGATATATCTTATACTTTTAGTTCAGTTTAATTCGCTTGTTCAGCCAATTATTATCATGATTACTGTACCACTGTCTTTTATGGGTATTGTATTAGCTCTTATTATAACAGGAACTAACTTTACCTTTACTGTGGGGCTTGGTGCAGCCAGTCTTATGGGGATTGTGGTAAACAATGGTATTCTTTTGATTGAGTATATCAATAGAGCAAGGAAGGATGGGCTTAGTGTAAAAGAGGCTTGCATCCAGTCTGTTGACAAGAGAATAAGGCCGATTCTCATGAGTAGTGTAACTACTATATTTGGTTTAATTCCATTGGCTCTTTCAAATTCAACTTTCTTTACTCCTATGTCTATTGCTCTTATTGGTGGTCTTGTAGTGGCAACATTTACAACGATTTCAGTAGTTCCTACCATATACTATATCTTTTCAGGGAAAGATAGGGCATAGACATACAGTGTAGCCATTAAAATAAGGCTATCTAAATGAATTATTGTCATTTAGATAGCCTTTTTATAGTAATTTAAGATTAGTATTAAATGCTTAAATCTTATTTTTACTTCTTGCTGTCATTTCCCTTAGCAAGTTCAGATATTGTTGAAACAACACCTGCTATTGACTGGTATTCTGCAGGAATGATAATTTTGTTAGCCTGACCTTTTGAAGCGGTTTCAAATGCTTCCATACCCTTTAGTTTTAGTATTTTTTCATTTGGAGCATGAGCATTTAGGACTTCGTAAGCCTCTGCTTGTGCTTTATTGACTGAAAGTATTGCCTGAGCTTCACCTTCTGCTTTTTTGATGAGCGCTTCTTTAATTGCTTCCGCTTCGAGTATTTTAGATCTCTTATCTGCTTCTGCGTTTAGAATGACAGATTCTTTTCGACCTTCAGCTACTAGGATTGCAGATTTTTTCTCGCCTTCAGCTTTTAGGATGGATTCACGTCTCTCACGTTCAGCACGCATCTGTTTTTCCATGGCTTCTTGTATATCAGCTGGTGGAAGAATATTTTTAACTTCTACTCGGTTTACTTTGATGCCCCATGGGTCTGTTGCTTCATCTAGTATACTCCTCATCTTTGTGTTGATGATATCTCTACTTGTCAGTGTTTCGTCGAGTTCTAAGTCACCAATGATGTTACGTAGTGTTGTTGCTGTAAGGTTTTCTATAGCTGATAGTGGATTTTCTACACCATAGGCATATAGTTTAGGATCTGTTACTTGATAGTATACTACTGTGTCTATCTGCATAGTAACGTTATCCTTTGTGATAACAGGCTGTGGTGGAAAGTCGATGACTCTCTCTTTTAAGTTGACTTTAGTTGCTATTCTGTCAAGTACAGGGATTTTTACATGAAGACCATTTTTCCATGTTCCTTGATAAGAACCTAGTCTTTCAATGACAAATGCGTACGTCTGTGGTACAATCCTTATGTTTGATATGACTGTTACTAGGATTATTATCACAAGTACTGATAAGCCGATAGTTGATGAAAGTTCTGGCATGATTACCTCCTTAATTTGTATTTTTGCCAATTATTTTTTTTCAACAATTAATTTATTACCAAGTATTTCTCTTATAATTACAATTTCATCTACATTGATGTCTGTGTTATCTTTGCTAGTTGCTGACCATAAAACACCATTTATGCTTGCAGTGCCAACTTTGTTGAAACTTATTTTTTCTGTTATGACGGCCTCTTTTCCTACCATGCTGTCTACATTTGTATCATATGATTTTGCACCAAGTCTTTTTTTGACAAAGGGAAAGAATCCAATAAATAGGACTGTTGATGATACAACAAATATAATGATTTGCATGTATAATTTGATGTCGAAAAATGAAGCTAAGAATGCAATGACAGCGCCAATTGCAAACCAGAGTGTAGTTAGCCCAAGTGTTGCTATTTCAACAGCTAAAAAAATCACGATAACTACGAGCCAAATAATTTGATATACGCCCATAAAACTCCTTTCCTATATGATTCTTAATACATTAAGATAGTGACATTATAACAAAAATACTTATTAAAATGAATACATAAATTTTTAATTTATTATGAACTATTTCCAATTAATACTTTTGTTTATAGAAGATATTATATCACAGGAAATGGTGATGGTGTTCTTTCTTGAATAAATTCTAATTATAACTTAATGTATTATTTTATGAACTTATTACCTTTGGTTTTGGTTACAATATAGCTTCTTTTATTTTTAACTTAAATGTGATAAAATGAATAGCATTAGGGGGTATTATGGAATATATAGTAGATAGTTTTTTAAACGTTAGAATAAGCGATGTAATGGATGTCTTAATTGTCGCTTTTATCATATACAAATTTATAGTCTATGTTAAGGAAACAAGAGCTAAACAGCTGTTTAAAGGCGTGGTTATAGTAGCTGCACTTTGGGCTGTTTCTGAGTTTTTTGGTCTTTTTATGCTCAATTTTATTATTGAATATTTGATGACATTGGGAATTATTGCCATTGTCATTCTCTTTCAGCCAGAGCTCAGGTATGCGCTTGAAAAACTTGGTCGTGGTAAGGTCATATCTGGTACCTTTCAGGGTGATGCAGAAAAAAATACAGAGGATATGATTGAAGAGCTGATTTCTTCTGTCAAGTATTTTTCTGATACTAGGACAGGAGCTCTTATTGTCATTGAAAGAGAAACTGGTCTTGCAGATATTGTGAGAACAGGGGAAATGATCAATTCTAGGGTGAGTGATAGATTGATGAGAAATATTTTCTTTAAAAATGCACCACTTCATGATGGGGCAATGGTTATAAAGGATAACACCATAGTAGCTGCTTCTTGTCTATTGCCACTGTCATCTAATGGGACAATAAGTAGAGACCTTGGCACAAGGCATAGAGCTGCTTTGGGTTTATCAGAACAAAGTGATGCATTTATTATCATTGTATCTGAAGAGACTGGTGTCATATCTGTTGCCATAGATAATGTCCTGTCTAGGTATGTTGATATTGCAGGTCTTAGCAGCCTTCTGCGCTCTAAGTTTTTAGATGACAAGAAAAAATCCGCTCTTCGAACACTACTTGGAGGAATTAAACGTGAAAAAATTAAATAATAATCTTTCCAATATAAGTGTGGGAAAGAATTTTATGTATAAGGTATTATCTTTTGCTTTGGCTGTGGGTTTATGGCTTCTTGTTACCAATAACTTAAATCCTGAATATGAAAAGACTTTTCGTTCTGTTGAAATCAACTATGAGAATTTTAGTGCGTTTAATTCTGAGTATGAGATTATGAATCAAGTGGATAAAAAACTGGATGTAACTATAACAGGTAAGAGAAATGATATAATTAAGTTAAAGGGTGATAGTATCTATGCTTATGTTGATTTTTCTGCAGTGAATGATGAACAAAAGAGTCTGCCAATAAAGGTAAAACTAGCATCTACTAAGGTAGTTGTATCTGATATGTCAACAGAGTTTATTAATGTAGTTATTGACAAGAAGCTTAGCAAAGTCTTTCCTATTCAGATACATCAAATTGGTAAACTGCAAGGTGAGGTTTGGCCAGAGTTTGAAACAGAAAAGAAATCTGTGGTAGTTACTGGACCTAGCAGTGAAATATCTAAAGTTAAGGAGATTGCAGCAATCGTCGATTTGTCAGATGTTGAGGATGGAAAAGTAGCAAACTATACACTGGAGATTATTCCAAAGGGAAGTGAAGTTGGCGAAATAAAACTTGATATGTCTGCTAAAAATGTAGGTATTAAAACTGTTCTCTATACCAAGAAAAAATTACAGGTTATACCAAAGTTTATAGGGGAACCTGAGGGTGATATTGAATTGGTAACACACAAGTTAAGTAGAGATACTGCTTTAGTATCTGCTCCTTTGGTTAAACTTAGCAAGGTTAATTATATTTATACTGAAAAAATTGATTTGAGTAATGTAAATGAGGTAGGTAGTAAGACGGAGAATACGAAGCTTGCATTAGCTCCACTTTTTAAAGTAGATAACAAGGATTTGACAATAATTCTTGATTTTGATGAGAAGATGACAAAGACCTTGGTCTTTGACGTAAAAAATGTAGAAGTATTGAATGCACCTAAATCAATGAAAGTTTTCATACTAGAACCGGAAAAGATAGAGTTTGAAATTCTTGGTTATAGTAAAGTAGTGGAAAAGTTAGAGTCATCTGATATGAAGGTTGACCTTGCTATACCGAGTGCTTTTACTGGTGAAAAAGACCTATTTTATAACGCAAGTTTTAAAATACCTACAGGTGGTTTACAAATAAGTGCATCTACTGATAAACTCAAAGTGAGACTGGAGAACCTTGATGAATAGGGAATATAGTGTAATAGATAAGATTCTTGACAATGCTCATGATGCCATTATATTTATAGGACAAGACAAGAAGATAAAAATATACAATGAAACAGCTGCAAGACTTTGTAAAATAGATAGGGATACAGCTCTTGGCTCTAGGATAGAGGCTGTAATTACCAATACTAGACTTCCCTATGTCATGGAAACTGGTGATGAAGAAATTAACCAAAGGCAGACGCTGGGAAATCTAGAGATTATAACAAGCAGAATACCAATTTACATAGAAGGTGAAATTGTAGGTGCTGTGGCGATATTTAGAGATGTTTCTGAAATGGTTGATTTGGTAGAGGAAATTACCAATTTAAAAGAGCTTCAACGCACTATGCAAGCAGTATTTAGGGCTACTAAGGATGCTATCTCTGTTATGAATAATGATGGAGAATATATCATATTAAACCCAGCCTATACAAGACTGAGTGGCTATACTGAAGAGACGATAAAGAAAAATGGCTTTGATAAAAAACTGTTAGAGGACAGTAGGGTACATGAAAATGTACTAAAGACAGGAGAGGCTATTAATGATGTGGTGGCAAGGTCTAAAGTTACCAAAAAAGATTTAATCATCAGTGCTTCACCAGTTATAGTTAATGAGGAAATTAGGGCATCAGTAGCAGTGCTTCACGATATCACGGATGTTAGTAAACTTGGTAAGGAACTAGATAAGGCAAGGAGTATCATCCGAAGTCTTGAGGCAAAGTACACCTTTGATGATATTAAGGGTTCAAGTGTTCTTATCAAGGACTCTATTGATAGAGCAAAGATTGCTGCTGCAACTCCAGCCACTGTTATACTTAGAGGTGAGAGTGGTACTGGTAAAGAACTCTTTGCTCATGCAATTCACAACAGTTCCAGCAGAAAAAATGCCCAGTTTGTAAGGGTAAACTGTGCTTCTATATCAGAGTCGCTATTAGAAAGTGAACTCTTTGGCTATGAAGAAGGGGCGTTTACAGGTGCTACCAAAGGCGGTAGGTTAGGATATTTTGAAAGAGCTTCTGGTGGGACAATATTTCTGGATGAAATTGGTGAAATTAATTTGTCAACTCAGATAAAGTTACTCAGAGTAATTCAGGAAAAGGAAATTGTCAGAGTTGGTGGTACAAAACCGATACCTGTTGATGTAAGAATTATTTCTGCTACCAATATTGACTTAGAGAGTGCAGTGAAAAATGGCACATTTAGAGAAGATCTCTACTATAGGCTCAATGTGATTCCCATTCAGATACCACCACTTAGAAATAGACTCGAGGATTTGCCAGAACTGCTATCTGTCATCATTGCCCGTTTTAACCAAGAGTATGGGAGAAATGTCATCTCTGTTGATGATGATGTTATTGATGAAATTGTCAAATACGATTGGCGAGGTAATATAAGAGAACTGGAGAACTATGTAGGAAGGGCAATACTCCATATGAGTATGAATGAAAAGTGTCTAAAAAAATCACATATTGATGTCATCAGTGCTGTTGGCAAAAAAGAAGTAGTAAAGCCAGTTATAAGTGATGAGTACAGTATAGAAACCTTATCAGATAAAATGCAGGCTTATGAAAAGGCGTATTTTGAAGAAGTGTTAACGCAACACAAAGGAAATAAAAAAGAACTTGCCCAAAAATTGGGTATAAGTATAAGGTCATTATATTATAAGCTTGATAAATATGGACTTAATTAGTTGTTTGAAGTCGTAGCTGTATAACATTCGATAGGAGGATATTGTTATGAGAAAGGCTGAACCTTACAAAATTAAAATGGTGGAGTACATCAATCAAATTCCAAAGGAGGATAGGATAAGGGCGCTAGAAGCTGCTGGATACAATCCATTCTCACTAAGGGCAGAAGATGTTTACATCGACCTAATCACAGACAGTGGAACGGGCGCTATGAGTGATAGACAGTGGTCTGCGCTTATGTTAGGGGATGAAGCATATGCAGGCTCTAAGAGTTTTTACAAATTAGAAGCAGTGGCAAAAGACATCACTGGATATAAGTACATCATACCAACGCACCAAGGTAGGGGTGCAGAGCAGGTTATGCTTCCTAATATCATCAAGAAAAAAGGTGATATTGTTATTTCGAATATGCACTTTGATACAACAAAAGCTCACGTTGAAATAGCTGGTGGAAGAGCGATAAACTGCCTATGTAAAGAAGCGTTAGATACTGAGACTTACTACGATTTCAAGGGTAATTTCGATCTAGAACTATTAGAAAAAACGCTTCAAGAGACTCCTTCAGAAAATGTTGCAGCTATCATTATGACAGTGACAAACAACTCTGCTGGTGGACAGCCTGTATCACTTGAAAACTTGAGAGCAGTGAAGGCGATTGCTGATAAATACGGTGTAAGATGTCTATTAGATGCTGCTAGATATGCTGAAAATGCATACTTTATCAAGCAGAGAGAAAAGGGTTATGAGAACAAGCACATCAGAGATATTGCGAGAGAAATGTTTGATTTGGCAGACGGCATGATGATGAGTGCTAAAAAAGATGGTCTTGCAAATATGGGTGGACTTGTCTGTATTAAAGATGATGAAGCGCTATACACTATGTGTAGAAGTACTTGTGTGCCAATGGAAGGATTCCCTACTTATGGTGGATTAAGTGGAAGAGATATGGAAGCGCTTGCAGTTGGTTTAGATGAAGCGCTTGATGAGAGATATCTAGAGAGTAGAATTGACCAGATAGTATATCTAGGTGATAGACTTAGAGAAGCTGGCGTTCCAATTCAGTACCCAGTTGGTGGTCATGCAGTATTTGTAGACTGTAAGAAGATTTGTCCACATATTCCTTATTATCAGTTCCCTGCACAAGCAGTCTGTAATCAGGTGTATATAGAGTCTGGTGTTAGACCAGTAGAGATAGGTTCTTTCTTACTTGGAAGAGACCCAGATACCAATGAAAATTTAGAGTCTCCACTAGAACTGATGAGACTTACTATCCCTAGAAGAACGTATACTTATAATCACCTTGATGTCATTGCTGATGCTGTCATTAAAGTATATCAGATGAGAGATGAGTTAAGGGGATTTGAGTTTGACTATGAGCCACAGGTGCTTAGACACTTTACTGCAAGATTAAGACCTGTAAAATAAGTAGTTTTTTGCTGAAAAAAGACCGTTTTGAAAGATGAACGGTCTTTTTTGATAAAAATGAAAAAAAAGTCGTCAAAATTTAATTTCTTTTTGTTAAAAAATGGTGTTTTATCTTGCAAAAAAACAGGGATTTTGGTATAGTCAAGATGGCATAAGTATTTGTTTATATGGGAGGAATATTTTGGCTGCAAATAAGAAGAATATGCGTATAGTAACAAAGCCTGAATGGTGCAAGGGTTGCAGTATTTGTGTAACTTTTTGCCCTAAGCAGTGCCTAGAACTAGACAATAGAGATAAAATAGTCTTTGCTAGACCTGATGACTGTATAAAGTGTGGTCAGTGTGAGATGAGATGTCCTGATTTTGCTATATTTTTAGCTGACGAAGAGAGAATTAGGGAGAGTGAAAAAAGTGAGTAATGCAAGACTGATGCAGGGTAATGAAGCATGTGTTGAAGGCGCGCTTTATGCTGGAATGAAATTTTATGGCGGATACCCTATAACTCCGTCAACTGAAATAGCAGAAATATCTGCACTTAAACTTCCAAAAGTTGGTGGTAAGTTCATACAGATGGAAGATGAAATTGGTGGTATAGCTGCTGCAATAGGTGGTTCAATAGCTGGACTTAAGTCAATGACAGCGACAAGTGGACCTGGTTTTTCCCTAAAACAGGAAAACTTAGGATATGCTTGTATTGCTGAAATTCCATTAGTTGTTGTAAACGTGCAGAGAGGTGGTCCATCTACAGGACTTCCTACATCACCTGCTCAAGGAGATTTGATGCAGGCTAAGTGGGGTACTCATGGTGACCATGCTATTATTGTGCTCTCGCCATCATCTGTTTACGAAACGTTTACAGAGACGATTAGAGCGTTTAACCTAGCTGAAAAGTATAGAACTCCTGTCATACTTCTTACTGATGAAGTAGTTGGACATATGAGAGAGAAGATAGAAATTCCTGAACCAGGTGAGATAGAAGTTTATGATAGGTTATTACCTGAAAAGAATTTAGACAATTACAAACCTTATGAACTTGGTACAGAGACGCCAGTAGCTCCTATGGCGCCATTTGGTTATGGTTATAGGTATCATATAACTGGACTTTTCCACGATGAAACTGGCTTCCCGTCAAATAGCACAGACAATGCACAGAAGATGATTGATCACATGATGGGCAAGATTGAGAATAACTTAGATGATATCTTAAAAACTGAAATTGATATGCCTGAAGGCGATATTGATATGCTATTTATCACTTTTGGCAGCACAACAAGGGCTTGTAAGAGAGCGATTACTACTTTGAGAGAAAAAGGTAAGAAGGTGGGCTTATTTAGACCAATAACAATGTGGCCATTCCCTGAAGAAGCACTAAAAGAAGCTGCTAAAAGGTCGAAGCACATTGTTGTTGCAGAGATGAACCTTGGACAACTTGTCTTAGAAGTAGAGAGGATAGTAAAAAATGATGCTGAAATTCACTTTGTTGGAAAGGCGAATGGTGAAGTCATTGTGCCTAAAGAATTAGTGGATAAGGCAGTGGAGGTGCTAGGTGAATAATTTAATTATCGATCAATATTTTAGAGCAGAGAAACTGCCACATATCTGGTGCCCTGGTTGTGGTCATGGTATCATTTTCCACTCTATAGCTAAAGTGATAAAAGAATTAGAATATAATAAGGATGAAGTTGTTATAGTATCAGGTATTGGATGCTCTTCAAGAGCGCCTGGATACATGGACTTCAACACCCTTCATACAACGCATGGAAGAGCGATCGCCTTTGCTACAGGGATAAAGCTTGCTAATCCAGACTTAAAAGTTGTTGTTGTGACAGGGGATGGAGACGCTGCTGCCATAGGTGGGAACCACCTCATTCATGGGGCAAGAAGAAACATTGACTTGACTGTTGTAGTATTTAACAATACAGTATATGGCATGACTGGTGGGCAGTTCTCGCCAACTACTGCAATAGGAGATTTTGGCACAACAGCTCCTCATGGAAATATTGACCCACCTTTTGATATTGCTAGGCTTGCTGCTGGAGCTGGTGCTAGTTATTCTGCTAGATCAACTGCCTTTCATGTTCCTCAACTTCACAGGTACATTAAGAAGGGTATGGAGAGAAAGGGTTTTGCGCTTATTGAGGCAATGAGTGTATGTCCAACTTATTATGGAAGGAAGAATAAGAAGGGTACAGCACCTCAAATGCTTCAGTGGATGAAAGATAACTATATTGACATAAAAAAAGCGGAAAAGATGACAGAAGAACAGCTCATTGGGAAGCAAATAATGGGTGAGTTTATTGATATTGAAAGACCAGAATATACGGAACAGTATATGAAGGTTATAGAGAGAGCTTCAGGGGGTAAATAATGAAAATTGTTAAACTTAGACTTGCTGGTTCTGGTGGACAAGGACTGATACTTGCTGGAATTATCATGGCAGAAGCTGCGATTAGCGCTGGTAAAAATGCGGTGCAAACGCAGAGTTATGGACCTGAGGCTAGAGGTGGCGCATCAAAGGCTGAAGTTATCATTTCTGATGAAGAGATATTATTCCCTAAAATAGAGGTGCCAAATATACTACTAAGCTTAACTCAAGTTGCTTTTGACAAATATCATGGTGATATCGATGAAAATGGTACAATTATTGTAGATGAGAGCATAGAACTTCCTGAAGGATTGAAGGTCAAGAAGATTATCAAAGCACCTATACTGAGAACAGCTACTGAAGAAATTGGGAAGTCTATTGTTGCAAATATTGTTGCAGTAGCTATGCTTGGTGAGATAACGGGGGCTGTAGATAGAGAGTATATCAATAATGCTGTACTTCAGAGAGTTCCTAAGGGATCTGAAGAGCTCAATATGAAGGCGCTTGAAGCGGGTTATAAACTTGGTGAAAAGTACCTGTAAATTGTATGAGAATAGAAAACAGAATTAAGGCAAAATATAATACATTTAGTAAATCACAGAAGAAGATTGCAGATTACATTGTTGAGGATAGAAGTGATATCATTTATATAAAAGCTTCTGAACTGGCTAAGAAATTATCCCTAAGTCCATCTACTGTAGGTCGATTTGCAAAGGCACTTGGCTATAGCAGTTATATCGAAATGCAGGATGATATTAGACTGCTTTATTCGAATTCTGCAACTTCTTTTGATCGGTTTAAGATATCTTCTAAGTCGCTAAATGAGGACCATAGAACAAAGGAAATCATGCTTAGAGATGTAGATAATATAATGACGACAATAGATAGTCAAGATTTTTCTAAAATAGAAGAGTATGGCAAGATGATTAAGTCGTCAAAGTCTGTGTACATCATTGGTTTTAGGTCTTCCAAGGTATTGGCAGACTATCTTGGCTTTTATTTTAACTTTATCCTTGATGATGTGAATATTGTTCCCTCTGGGGTAGCTGATGCACTAGATGAGATAATACATATTAAGAAAGATGATATTGCCATTGTATTTTCTTTTCCACGCTATTCTAAGAGGACATATGAACTTGTAAAGTATGTGAAATCACAAGGGGCTAATATTATTGGTGTAACAGACTCACATCTGTCACCAATGAATAAATACACCGATAATATTTTGTTTGCTAGGTTTACTAATACTACATTTATTGACTCTCTTGTTGCTCCTATGAGCCTAGTAAATGCGTTAATATTATCTGTAGTAAAAGATGAAAATGTCAGCATAAGTAAAAATTTTGCGGTGCTAGAAGAGCTCTGGAAGACCTATGGCATATATGAAAACTAGGAAACGACTAAATTACACATTGTCTTTAGAGTATATCAAAATCTTATGAAACGTTAAAATAGCTAAGATTCCACACCTTCTGAAAGCAAGGTTGACCTGCTAGAATATGCTTTTCATATGCTGCCATTCAGAGGAGCATAGCAACGTAGGAATTTAGACTTTGAAAAGCTTGTAGTGTTTCATAGGCTCTGAATGGGAGAGTAAAACTTTACTTGAGATTAATATTAGGCATAATATTTCTATTGTATAATAAAAATCTCGAATTGTAGTGTTATATACTGACAATTCGAGATTTTTTGTTTTTCTTATACGATTGGAATACGCTCTTTTTTTTGCCTTTTATCTTCATACATTTTTTTATCAACAATTTCAACAAATTGATTGATGTTGAACGATTCGTCTAAAATTGTAATTTCGTATGCAATACCAAAGCTGAAAGGAATTTTTTCATTTTTCATTCTAAATTCATAGGATTTATAGTTTATATAGTTATCAATGCTGTTAGCATAATCGTAATCCACGTTAAACGCAGTGATAACAAATTCATCTCCACCAATTCTGTATGCGTTAATTTTATCGTAGTTGTTTTGAGTATCATTTAATATTTCAGCAATACTTTTAAGTATGTAGTCTCCTGTTGAGTGCCCTTGATTATCGTTTATAGCTTTTAGATTGTTTAAGTCTATGATCATAAGCATCAATCTTTGACCATTTGCATCAATGTTTCTTATATCATTTTCAAAGGCGTTTCTATTTTTTAGCCTTGTCAAATTATCAGTAAAAGCAAGTTTTTTATTAAGTTCTGCCTTATATCTTGATGTATAAGTATTTGCATATAATTTCATGACAACTATATACTGGAAGATGATAAAGATAGCGCCTACTATGCCTAAAATTGTCATGTATCTGAGTCTATATGTTGTCAGATATATTTTCAGTAACACTATTAGTACAATCATTAGTGCAGCCATTGAAGTTGTTAGTATTCTTTGGAATGTAAAGTCCTTTATGCTAAAAGGTATTATAGCGCTTAGAAGGGCTACAGATACTACTGAGAACTGTGCAACGTTCTGAAATTCTATAAACTCGCTATAACCTGAGATAGTGAGTAAAATTTGTACTATGAGGTTTAGTATAAAGACAGATAGTATGACTTCGTAAATTTTCAGCGTCCTTTTCCTGCAATTCTTTTTTCTAGCTACATTAATCATAAATAGTGCAACTGTGATAGGGAGAGTTAAGAATAATGTATAGTCCAGTATATAGATAAATGAACCTCTTGGTAGTAAGAAGAACAGTGAAGGGGTTCTGGCAAGAATGTAGAGTCCAAGAATAAAGGCAAATAGCGAACTTAAAAATGAGTTCAAGTTGCGTTTTTTGTAAAATAGCAAAGCAATCTGGACTAAAAATGATTCTATACCAAATACCAATAAGAGGGTTGCTATTAAGAGCCTATCCCAATCATCTAAGTAGCTATATAGAATTAAGTCGTCATGGGAACCAAGAATGATATAAGGCACAAGTATTCCATAACTAGATTTTTTTAGTGCTCTAAGGCTTATAGTGAGCTCTTTATTTACATATTTATCTGGTATCAAAATGATGTTTATAAAGTCGCCACCACTACTTATGAAATTATTATCTATTTTTTTTCTTTCAAATATTATCTCATCTTTATACTTTAGCTTAAATGTAAGATATGATCCCTTTATATACATAAAGAGTTTTTTGTTATTGCTCATTTTTTTTGCTACAAAGTTAAAAGAGTATTCATGATCAGATGGCAGTTTTTTTGGTAGATTAACAGTTAATTCTTTCCCTTCTGTAGACTTAATTAGAATATTATCCTTTATAAATATTCTAGTGTCATTTGCAGCAAATTTTTCTGAACCATTATCAATTTTGTTTATGAAAAAGGCTAGGTAAATAAAAGATACACCAATAACTAGAAATGTAGAAAGTAACGTTATGACAATGAATTTTTTGTCTGACTTATGTTTATTTATCATAAATCTTTACCTCCTTTCTTAGGTGTTTGTCTTTATACATGAGTTTATCTGCATCACTTTTTAAAGAGTTGATATTAAATAAACTTTGGTTATTGCATTCAGAACAACCTATTGCAAAGTCAAGTGTATATAGACAGTCTTCAGAAACCTTAATTTGATTAAGTTTTCTTATATCGTGTATAATTTTGTCTATTTCTTTTTGTTTTTTATTGTATGCCAGCATGATAAACTCATCCCCACCATATCGATAGGTTTTTAAGTTGCTGTATTTTTTTTCGATAGTTAAAAAGCACTTTCCTGCTTCATTGATAAATGTATCACCTAGTTTATGACCGTAGTTATCATTTATTAGTTTTAGATTGTTTATATCTAGCATGATGAGATTTAACTTGCTGAAGTTGATTTTATTAGACTCTATTTCCTTTATTATTTTTTCGAAGGCATGCCTGTTTGATAGTTGTGTTTGAGTGTCAAAATAGGCAAGCTGACTGTAAAATTCATCTTCAATTGCCAAATTGTATTCTAGTACATAGTTCTTTAAAGCAAGGACAAAGTGAATACAGAGAAATGCAGTTATAGAACCCACTAAAATACGGATAAGCTGTATATTGTTTACAGTGTAGTATGGAATTATAGAAGATATAATCATTCCTGTCATTGGTATAAGTGAAAGTATTAAGAGGGGCTTTTCTTTAACGGTATTTTTTTCAAGACTAATAATTGATAGTGCAATTGCAAAGCCTGTAATGATTAGTATAAAAAAAGTGATTTTTTGTAGTGTCACAAATTGGCTAGTTCTAGATAATGTGAATGCCCATTGTATTACTAAATTTGCAAAAGAAGCTGTGATTAATAGTTTGAAAGTGGCAATTATTAAGTTGTAATATTTATTTTCATGGAGCGCACCTGTGTAAAATAGGATTATAGGAATAGGAAGAATCATTAGGCTGGTATATTCCATAAAATAAACAAGAACATTATTTTCTAAGTAGTACACAACAATCCAATTTTTGAATAACACATAAAAAGAGGTTGTTATACTAAATATAACAGCAGTAAATAAGTTTCTAGATGCCTGTCCAACTTTAAAGAAAAACAATCCAATAATATATATGAAGATTCCTGTTACAAAAAGAGAAATACCTGCAATTATGTTGAATAATTCGTTGTAAAAACAATCTTTCCTTATTTCGTTTTTTGTACCAATTAATATGCTTGGAATTTCAATTACTCTATTACTTGGAACCTCGTTATTAAATTCAATAGTGAGCTTTTTACCGAAGTAATTAGGAGAAAGTTTTATTAAGTTGTAAGAGGCTGCAGAAATAGTCTGCTGATAGGATTTAGATTTTTTGTTGTCATAAATAATGTCATTATTATATCGAATAACAAATGATGCATTTTTGATATTTACATTTATATATTGTTGCATATCGTTAATATCTTTATCTACTGTAAAATTATAAGAATAATTGCTGTTTGTGCTTTTTAGTATTGGCAAAGTGACAGTTTCTTTAGTACCGTCTGAACTCATTAACTCAACTTTAGTAAGTCTAACAGCTTTTGAAATGTCAGGTGAATAGATTTCTTTAGAAAGGCTTTGGCTGTTGTGAAAAGTTGTTGCAAGCAAAATAATAGCCAATACAAAAGCTATAATAAACAATAGAAATACAAAGTTGTTTTTTATATTAAATTTATTGTTAGATTTACTATTTTCCATTTTTTCACCTTAATAATAATGTATACTATAAACATGTTACAAAATAATATCGACATAAGATTTAATTCATTTAATATTAGTTTAGCCATAACAGATAGATATTTTTTTGAAGACTTACAATAAATTCTATAATAACCTATATATGTTGATAATACAAGTTTTTAAGAGTGTTAAGTTCTATTTTTTTATCTTAACAAATAAAAAAATAAAAAAAAATAAAAAAAGTTGTTGACAAAGAACTTGTTATGTAGTATCATAGCTTTGTTGTTCAAAAAAACAGCAAAAAACATAAATGATAAATGGGAGTATAGCTCAGCTGGGAGAGCACCTGCCTTACAAGCAGGGGGTCACAGGTTCGATCCCTGTTACTCCCACCATTTATGCAGGTATGGCG